>OFMQ01000066.1_pt1 | contig 80180 bp, 69 predicted proteins | sample 1541851 | NCBI WGS metagenome assembly OFMQ01 (sample SAMN04209227, study PRJEB22552) | human gut metagenome | biome: gut; material: feces | host: Homo sapiens | place: USA: Oklahoma | reverse complement strand
TCTCCACGGATGCAACCACTACCGGGGCTACCTATGAAATGGAAATTCTTTGTTCGTCGGTAACGGACCGGCAGGGGGTGATACTGGACTGTATGGCCGGCGATATCGGTTTCCAGATGACAACGGAGCAGGCCCTTATGCGTGTTTCCGGCGGTACGGAAGTAAGTACGAAGTTTGCAAGTGATATGAACCTGAAAATGGCCTTTATTGTCGGGGCCAAGGCCGGTAAGCGGTTGCTGGAACTTTATGTAAACGGAATCCGTTGCGGAGCGGTGCAGTATGGGGCTACCGAAGGATTACTGCAGGCGGAACCGGTGAACATCCGTTTGTTCAGTGATACGGCGGATGTGGAGATCAGGAATTTCCGTATTTATAACCGTGCGCTTACGGATGATGAAGAATTGAACAATTACATGGTAGACCGGACTACGTCGGACGAAATGGTCCTGTTATTTGAAAAGAATGATGTTACGGGGGACAACGGTACGGATATCGACATAGACAAGTTACGCGCCCAGGGAAAGGCGGTTATGCGAATTGTCGGCGATGTGAACCTTGTCAACGCCACCAATAACAAGAAATTCGAGGTACCGGTCGATATCTATTTTTATAGCCCGCAGGGTAAGGAGTACGATTTTGTAGCAAGGAATGTCGGTCTAAGAATACAGGGTACATCATCCACCACTTATCCGCGTAAGAATTACCGTCTTTATTTCTTGCGCCTGGAAAAATACGGTACCACGCTGGAAGTTAACGGCGTGGATGTGCCGTCCCTTGAATACAGTTTCAAACCGGGAGCACGGCCGATCAGTATATTCTGTTTGAAAGCGGACTTTTCCGATTCTTCCGGTACACATAATACCGGTGCGGTGCGTATTGTGAACGACGTTTGGAAGAGGTGCGGGTGGCTGACACCGCCGCAGGCTGCATATAAGGGGGAATATGACGTACGTATAGGCGTGGACGGTTTCCCTATGGACCTGTTCTATGACAACGACGGGACAGGCGAGAACGTGTACTTAGGCAAGTACAACTTCCTGAACGAGAAGAGCGGCAGCGGCATCATCTACGGCTTTGAGGGTATCGAGGGTTTCAATGACGAAGCAACACTCAATGGTGAACGCAACAAGTGCATCTGTCTGGAGTTTCTGAACAACTCTGAGGCACTGTGTCTGTTCGGTACGAGCAACATGGACTCGTTTGACGACGCACTGGAGTTCCGTTTCAAGGCCGATGACACATGGGCGACGGCGCACGAGGACGACAAGGCAGCTGTGAAACGCCTTTGGGAATGGATTTATTCGTGCAAGGGCAACCCGACAAAGTTCTTGAACGAATATGAGGGCTATTTCGGCAACGACTCGCCCTTTGCATGGTACCTGATAACCGACTACCTGATGGCTGTCGATAACCGCGCGAAGAACATGATGCTCGTGACATGGGACGGCAAGATATGGTACTTCATTCCCTACGACATGGATACCATCTTCGGCGAGCGGAATGACTCGGTGCTGAAGTACGACTACACGATAACGTGGGAGACGATGGACGAGAGCATCGGCTCGTATGCCTTTGCAGGGCATGACTCGGTATTGTGGGAGCTGGTGAGAGGCTGCCCCGACAAGTTGCGCGAGGTGGCCGACAAGCTGCGCTCTACCATGTCGTTGGAATATGTGCTGAAGGTGTTCAACGAGGAGCAAATGGGCAACTGGTGCGAGCGCATCTACAACAAGGACGGTATCTATAAGTATATCAAACCGCTCACGGATGGCGTGACGAGTGCTGACGGAACGACCAATTACTACGACTACCTGTACGCGTTGCAGGGCAGCCGGTACGCCCACCGCACCTTCACCATTCAGAACCGCTTCGCCCTGCTTGACAGCCAGTATGTGTGCGGCACATACAGAAAGGACAGCTTTGCGGCCTACTTCGGCTACAAATTTGGCTCGGACAACCGCAAAATAAGAATCACGGCAAGCGAGCGTTACTACTTCGGATACGGCTACACAAGCGGAACGCCTCACCAAAGTGCGGTGCTGGCCGAGGACACGGGTAGCACGGTAAACCTGACATTGGATACAGATCTCATTGTGAACGACCCGCAGTACATCTACGGCGCAAGCCGCATCATGGGGCTTGACCTGACGGACGTGAGCCACGCTATACTGCAGACGCTGAACCTGAACAACTGCACGGCACTGAGGACGCTGGACGTGAGCTGTGCCCAGGCACAGACAACGCTGAACGCCCTGTTGGTAAACGGTTGTCGGAACTTGCGGACATTGAACATGACCGGTCTGAAGTCCACAGCCTTTACAGGCATAGACCTGAGCAACAACACGAAGTTGGAAACACTGAAAGCTGGCCGGACGGCACTGACAGGCGTGAACTTCGCACAGGGTGCACCGCTGACGAGCGTGACGCTGCCTGCGACATTGCAGACGCTGGAGTTGCGCTATTTGGGCAAACTGAGGACAAGTGGCCTGACATTAGAGGGCACGGGCAATATCACACGCTTTGTGGTGGATAATTGTCCCGGCATAGACTGGCAGACATTGTATGCAAGATGCACCAATGTAAAGTATCTGCGCGTGACAGGTATTGACATGGAGGGCGACGGCAGCCTGCTGACCTCGCTGATGGCGATTGGCGGCGTGGACGAGAACGGTGGCAATGTGGAAACGTGCCGACTGGTAGGCACATACCGACTGACGCAATACAAGGCCGATGAAGAGTACGATGCACTGCAGCGGCACTTCCCCGAACTGAACATTGTACAGCCCGAATACACCATGCTGGAGAGCGACGAGAGTGTGGCAGACGATGCGAATATCTCCAATCTTGACAACGGAACGGGCTATAAGTACGGCAACGACTACAAGCCGAGCGGGCACATAGAGGCAATCTTCAAGAACCGCCACCGTGTGCTGGCGAAGGTGACAAAGAAGGCTACGACAAGAAATGTGAACATCGCCAATGTGGATACCGTGGTGAACAACCTTGACGGTGAGATGACATATTGCCCACTTGCAGACACGGACAGCAACAAGTATTATGATGGCACGGTTGCAAAGCTGGACGGCACGGAGGGCGACTGGATGATGTATGAGCCATTCTTCTGGAGCAAGGGCATCAACGACTTCCTGAACGGCAAGAACTACAGCTGCTACAGTTCAAGGGACAAGGACCACATGCCGACGGTGCCGAACGTGGATGTGCTTACGCTTGCGGACATCAAGGCACGCCAAGGCGGTTATACCAGCGGAAAGAAGATAATGAGCGGCAAGGACACCATCAAGAACTCCTACAGCACAGACAGCACCTATTCCGTATGTATGGTCGATGTCAGCGGTTACAAGAAAGTACGCTGGCCGAGTGTGCCAGGAACCAATCTCGTAGGCTCAATATTTGCTGATGCAAGCGGTAATGTGGTGAAAGACATCGTGGTTCCGACTCTGGGCGGCCGTTTCGAGGCCGGTATGTATCTTATATCAGATGTTCCGGAAGGTGCGACGGCATTGTATTTCTCCATTTTGAACACGGCAGAGTTCGACAAGGTAGTTCTCTCCAATAGTGAGAAGATAGAGGACATGGAGCCGGAGTGGTTCGCCAATGACGAGCACTTGTGCGCCGTTGTGGGCAGCTCGGTAGTCGGCAGCAAGTTGCGCTCTGCCATAACAGGCAGCAGCACCACTGGTAGCATGTCATGGACGGACTTCCACTATTACAGCGTGCAGCGAGGCATGCAGCAGATAGACGCGCTGATGCACTTCCGCATCGCCAATCTTTCCTATGCCAAATACGGCCGTAGGAACATGCAGGAGCAGTGCGGTGCCGGTCAGCACACCAATATGAGAACCACTGGCGGTTCCGCATCAAGAGGTATGCAGGACACCATTGGCTTTGAGGAGGCAAGCGGAATCAACCCGAATGTGACAAACAATACCTCTGATGCAGGCGTGCACCTGTATGCCTGGTATATAGAGAAAGACGAGTACGGAGCCACAAAGGTGACGCAGGTGAACAACATCTGTTGCATAGGCTATGAGGACATCTACGGAAACAAGTATGACATGATGGACGGAGTTGACATACCTAACACGAACGGGAACGTCGGCAAGTGGCGCATCTGGCTACCGGACGGCACGACCATGATGATAAAGGGCATGACCAACAGCGGTTACTGGATAACCTCTGTGGCGCACGGCAAACTCATGGCCATAGTGCCTATCGGTGTCATGAACGGCTCAAGCAGCACCTACTATTCTGATATATACTATTTCAGTTCCGGCACGGGCCGTGTGGTCTATCGCGGGTGCAGCTATGCGTACGCGAGTGGCGGTGTCTCGCGTGCGAATGCGAGTCACGATGCCTCGCATGCGCATGCGAGTGTCGGCTCGCGCCTGGCCTTCCGCGGCAAAATCGTGAAGGCGCAAAGCGTGGCCGCGTACAAGGCGTTGGACGAGGTAGCGTAATGCGAAGCGCGAAAAAGCGGGAGCGAAGCGACAAAACGAAAAGAACGGGGTTCGGATAGTGTCCGGACTCCGTTCTTTGGATATATGAATACCGGCGTAAGCCGGTCGAAAATATTTTGGGGTGGGGGAGTACCCCCAGCGGTACGTTTCGTTTTAAGAAAATAGACGGCTCGTTCTGGAATGGCGAAACGTTTCGTTTTGCGGATTATATAATGCTCAGAGGTTTGAATTTATGATGTCAAACTCTAATGTTCGTATAACTCAAAAGCAAATTGCTGCATAATGAAGACAAAGAAAGATAAGCATTATATTCCGATTCTTGACCAACCAATAGAAGAATTGAAAAAGTCTATTGGGTAGAAAGTGGATTTTAATGCTGTAATGAAGAAAGCCTTGTCCTATAATGTGAAAAAGAAAGGTAGCAGGAAATAAAGCAAGTATTATAATGTAGAAAAGTAAAGTATGACACAAGAGTAGTTAAATACGTGTTTTCTTTACGATGACTCCATAAGCCCAACCCTTATCGGTGTGGAGCCATCCTTTGAAGACAATCTCTTCAATATACATTCTTTGGGAGTTTCATTTCCTGTGCCAATACTTTTACTTTTTCTACAGTATTCCATAAACAAATTGTTTTAAGAAGGTTTGACAATAATGAACAATTTGATTTACAGTCGCACCGGTAATGCACTGCAAATATACGACAATTTTATGGAATATACGAAGAATGGGAGCCATCTGTGAAGACTGCTCCCATTTTCTGTACTTATTTATCTTTTTCTAAATCTTCTTTAAGTTTCTTTTCAAGATACTCACGCATAAGTCTGTCAGTTTCTGTTCTCTCCTTATTTCTTCGGCTTGCCCAAGCAATCAAGGCAAAGAATCCTCCAAACACAAGTCCACATACAACAACCATTTGTAGAAGTGACACCAACTTTAAAGGATGGTCAGTAAGTTTTGAGATTGTTTCAACAGGCGACATTCCTTCCGCAAACAAAGGAACAAGGATGAACATTAGGATTGCAAATACAGTCCCTCCTAAAAATGCTTTTCCAAAGACTTTCATAATGGCGAATTTTACAAGGCTCTCCGTGGGCAGACAATTGGAGAAGTTCTACAATGTTTATTAGTGAAAAGAACGTGGACTGCCACCTTGCTTCCTTGTAGGTATCGCCAAACACCTGAGTACACGCACGGTAGGCAGCCCACGTATATGAGCTGCTCCGTGCCTCGTGTATTCTTGGTTTTTAATTTGGCGATTTTTACAAGGAATGAGGCACATTCTCTATTATTTCCAAACATTGTCCCGAAAGACGATGCAAAGGTACAGAATTCCTTTGTATTTTTGCACTATAAACTCAAATTAGTAAAATATGCCGTACCAAATACAAGTTAAATGCAATCACTGCGGAAAAATCTCTTATGTTACTTCAAATGGTAGTCACAATGAGATATAGACTTTAATTGTCCGAATTGAGGAAAACACGGATTGATTGTTGCCTATGACCAAGAACTGGGTCATATTGACGACAAACAAAACTTATAATTTCTCCTGATGGGAGTGATAGAATTTCCTCCACTAATTCTGGAATTGCTTCTTTACCAACATTTTTATGAATAAAATCCTCTAATTCCTCTCGTGAGTGAATGTCTTTGATTTTGTGATTCATTTCTTGTCCTCCTCCAGCCACTTTTGAAAATACTCTTGAAACTCTTTACGATTCGTGAATTTGCTTTCATCAAACTTAACACCAGCAATTTCCGCAAATCTTCGTATTGTGTAGAGTTCTTTGAACTCAAACATTGAATCTATTTCTCTGTCGGTAAAAATACGGCTATCGGTTTTCATACTTTTACCGATGACATTCTTGATATGAGATAGAATGCTTGTTGCTGCTGATTTTACAGCACTTACGCCATTTATATCACTTTCTTCAATAAGGTATGGTGGCATAGGTCTATCCAACGAAATAAATGCTTCTCTGAACTTGATGCGTGACTCTCTTTCAAAGGTTACATCAATTTCATAACCACCTTCTCGGTTTTCTTCGCACGCTATTGTTAGCCTTGTATTGTCCATAAATTCTTATCTTTTACGTCATTATATATGGACGTAATAACTCTGTGGCACATTATGTCACATTTACTGATACATAATAGACAAAATGGCGGATAATGGAGATTGGCACGGATATTGCAACTTACATGGTAGTGCCATCGGCATTCCATTTTGCTTAAAGTCCGATTCTCGGATATAACGGCAGTTTCAACTAATCTTCCTGATGATTAAGATGGCGGAGTACCTCTCCGTTACCAAGGGTAATTAACATTGTTGAATTTTAAGGTAAAAAATAACTATGGCAAATTTTACAGAAGACATCATTCAAAAAGTCTGGGAGAAAGCGACAATAGTTTCTGGTCAAGACCCAAGAGTTTGGCGTCAAGACCAATGCAAGGCTTGGATTGGAAGAAACTTCTATGGAAATAGAAATAGTGAATATGGATGGGAAATAGACCATATTACACCAACTTCTATTGGCGGAACAGATAATCTCTCCAATCTTCGTCCTTTGCAATGGGAGAACAATGCATCTCGTCAGGCTGGACGCCTTTCATGCAAAATTACATCATCAGGTGTCCATAATACTGAAGTGTAATTTGAACTGGTCTCACTCAATTCGTGTTGCAGCACGACTTTGAGTTCTTCCAAAGTCACCGTCAGTTTGGCACTATGACGGTGGCTTTTTCTTTATAACTTTGATAATATAACGACAAAAGTACGCTTTTATTGTTATAAGTCCCAAAGTTCTGCAAATATAAACGCATAACCAAGCCTAATGGTTGTAAAATTATCACTTTAATATGTGTCACTTATTTTAGGGTAAAGTCATATAAACTCACCTTTTTGTTTTGGTTATAATTCTGTGTTGAAAAATTCGATGAATGCTTGAATTGCGTATTCATGATCAGCGATGGAGCCTGTTTCCATGGCTGAGTGCATTGCCCAGATAGGGTTGCCAACGTCGACACCGTCAATGTCGATTTGCGACGTGAGAATGTTGCCCAAAGTCGATCCTCCTGCCACATCCGAATGATTTACGAAATACTGGCAAGGTACGTTGGCTGCATGGCAGACTTCCTTGAAGATGGCTGAAGAATGAGCATCTGTCATATATTTGCAGTTGGCGTTTATCTTTATGACCGGACCACCTCCCATCTTAGGGTGGTTGGTGGGGTCATATTTTTCCGGATAGTTAGGATGTGCTGCGTGGGCATTGTCGGCAGAAACAAGAAAACTTCTTGACAAAGCTTGGTAGAAGCCCTCGTCATCGAGCCCCATGCATGTAGCTACACGATGCAGTATTGATGCAAGCACAGGCGATGCCGCCCCTTGTTTTGTTCCGCTGCCCGTTTCTTCGTTGTCGAATATTGCCATGACTTTTGTCGTTGCGGGGTTGTCGCTGTTCAGGAGTGCCGACAATGCTGCGTGAGCCATGCTGAGGTCGTCGATTCTGCCGGAGCAGATGAATTCCTTGTTGAAGCCGACAAGCTGCGATTTCTGGCAATTATAGAGCATAAGGTCGAAATCCAGAATGTCTTTGGAGTCGGCAATTTCAAGCCTCTCTTTGATTTGGTCTATTAAGAAATTGTTTTTCGACATTGAGTCGCTGACAATTGCAGCGATAGGGAGCATGTCTTTCTGTTTTGAAAGAGGATTTCCGGCATTGACATTTCGGTTGAAGTGGATTGCGAGATGCGGAATAATCAAAACAGGACTGGCGAAATCAATCAATTTTGTGATTGGTCGTGCTGGATTTTGTGGATTGCGTACAATGACCCTTCCGGCAAGCGACAATGGACGGTCGAACCAAGTGTAAAGTATAGGGCCGCCGTAAACCTCCGTGTTGAGTTTAAGCACACCATCGGCAAGCATTTCTGGATTTGGCTTGATTCTGAAACAAGGGGAGTCGCTATGGGCGGAAATCATATTGAATCCGCTTTGGTCAAGAGGCGTTTCTCCTATAACAAATCCAAAAATGGCGGTGTCGTTCTTTTTTACGTAATATTTTCCGCCTTTTTCCAAATTCCATCGTTCGGATTGCTTTAGCTCTTGGAATCCGTTGTCGTCAAGATAGCGTTGGATTGTTGCAGTGGCAAAGAAGTTGCATGGGCTGTTGTCGAGAAAATCCAACAACGAATAGGCATTTGTCCGTTCCATAATGATATTAGTTATATTCGTATTTAATGTGGTGCAATGCTCTCAACACGTTACAGAGCGTTTGGCCCCAAACGACCTTGAAATTATCCTTACAGAAGCTCATGCATTCGTTGATTTGGTCGCTGGTCGCGTCTTTCGCCGCGTGGAGGAAGTCGTATAGATATTGGAAAATGTCGGCAAGATATTCCGATATGCTGACGGCAATCGGCGTGTCGGAAAATTTCATGTCCGACTCAAAGACTTCAAGAATAGTGTCGTCTTCGCCAATCAAAGTCTCCAATTTGCGGCGCACGCTGTCATAATAGATTTCATCAAGATATGAATCGATTATGACAGAGTCGTCAATCTCCGTCTCGTTAAAGTCGGAAATGGCTATATATATTCGTGGCAGGAGTTTGAGTAGCTTGTCGACAAATTCGTTTTTCTCATAATTTGCGCAACTTTCCAACGTCTGGCAATACTCGTTTGCAAGTCCGATGAACAGAATGCTGTTGTTTGATATTTCAGTCATATTGGTGCTCAGTTTTTATAAAGGTTGTTGAACATAATATATTCTCTCACTTTGTCTGGCAATAGAAAATGTAAATCAAGACCTTTTTTTGCACAGTGGCGTATATGAGTCGACGACAATTCTATTTCAGGTGCTTTGACTATCTCCACGTTGTCGGGCAGTGTTTTGTCAGGAGGTAGAGGAAATCCAGGCCGGGGGTAAATGACAACTCCAAAATCGGCGATAATTTCATCGAAGGCTCTCCATCTGTCGAAGATAAGCCAATTGTCGCTGCCGATAATCAGCTTGAAATCGTGGTCTGGATATATGCGTGTTAATTCGCGTAAGGTTGATATGGTGTATGATGGGACAGGCATGTGAAACTCCACGTCGCACACCTTGAGACCGTCGCATCCGTCAATCGCAAGTCTCGCCATGTTCAGCCTGTGTTGCGACATCGCATCGCTTGTTTCTTCTTTCAGAGGGTTTTGTGGCGATACGTTGAGCCAAACCTCGTCAAGCTCTGATGTTTGCAGAATATGGCTGGCTACAATGCAGTGACCTATGTGGATGGGATTGAAAGAACCACCGAAAACACCGATTCTCATTATTTGGAAATGAATGATTCAATTACTTCGCGCGTCTTTGCAACGGCTTTGTCAAGGTCGTCGTTTACAATGTTGACATCATATTGTGGTGCAAATGTCAATTCAAAGGCAGCTTTGTCGACACGTTGGTTGATTGTGTCGATGTCGTCTGTGGCACGACCGACAAGTCTCTCTCTCAAGGCCTCGATTGATGGTGGCGTAAAAAACAAAGACAATGCTTCGGGATACTGCTTCTTTACATTCAATCCTCCTTTTACATCAATGTCGAGAATGAGATTGTGCCCCGATTCGAGAATCTTTGAAACCTCGGATTTGAGAGTTCCATAAAATCGTCCGGGATACACCTCTTCGTATTCAACAAAGGCATTCTCTGAGATGAGACGTTGGAAATCCTCGGTTGTCAAGAAGTGATAATTTACACCGTCAGTCTCGCCTTTGCGTGGAGCGCGGTTTGTGGCGGAAACGGAGAATTGCAGGCGCAAATTTGCATCCTCCATAAGCTTTCCAATTATGGTCGACTTGCCAGTGCCCGAAGGCGCGGAAACGATTATGATTTTACCTTGCTTCATAATTACATAACATTCAGCACCTGTTCTTTAATCTGTTCTAGTTGGTCTTTCATTCTGACCACAACCTTTTGCAGCTCGGCTTGATTTGCCTTTGAACCCATAGTGTTGATTTCACGGCCCATCTCCTGACTGATGAATCCCAATTTTTTCCCTTGTCCATGGTTTCCGTTGAGAGTCGAGATAAAGTAGTCGAGATGGTTCTGCAAGCGAAGTTTTTCTTCTGTGATGTCAAGTTTCTCGATATAGAATATCATTTCCTGCTCAAATCGGTTTTTGTCGTAGTCAACATCTCCGAGTTTCTCAAGCGATTCTTGAATGCGGCTTTTGATTTTTGTCACACGTTCGTTCTCGTATTGAGGCACTTCGTTGAGCAATTCCTGAATGCAGTGTATTTTGTCTTCAAAGAATGTGGCAAGGCGGTTGCCTTCTTGTGTGCGGAACTCCACAAGCCCTTCTATTGCATTGTTCACAACAGAGAACAATGTGTCTTTTTCGGCATCGTCGATTTCCGACACATCAGTTTTCAAAACGTCTGGCAGTTTGATTAAAACGCTTAGCCAATCTTGAGGAAGCGGTATCTGGAGATTTTTAGCCAATTCTTCAATTTGAAGTTTGTAGGCTGCAGCTGCAGACTGATTTATGGTAGTTGTTGAGTCGGCAGAGATGGTCTCTACTGAAATTACGACATCAACTTTGCCTCTTTCAAGACGTTGCGAGATGATGCTGCGAATCGGCAACTCAAATTCGCGGAATTGCTGAGGGATTCTGATGGACAAGTCCATCTGTTTGCTGTTAAGAGATTTAATTTCAGCGGTAAATCTTTTGCCTTTGCATTCGATGGTCGATTTACCATAGCCAGTCATGGATAATATCATATTTCTTTTTCTTTTCCACAAAAGTACATCATTTTTATGAATGTTGCGAATTGTTTTGCTAAAATGTAAGTGTTGTTGCCGTCAAATATATGGTGTTATTCAAAACGGATTGACTTTGACGGCTTTATTGATGAGATGATGTATGAAGGTAATAGCAGTACGATTGCAGACAGCAAAATGATACCTATGTTCAGAATAAGTAGCCACCAGCTGAATTCAACGGGAACGTAGTTCATGAAATATGACTCTGAGTCAAGTTTGATTATATGGAATTTGTCCTGAATGAGAAGCAGTGCGAACGCAATGGCATTGCCGATGATGATTGCGCTGAACAAAATCTTCATCATGATGGCGATGAATATCAACCGGATGCTTTTGTCGGTTGCGCCAAGCGCTTTGAGTACGCCAATGGTGTTTATTCTGTTGAGCACGATGATAATCAGGCATGCGATGATTGAAAAGCACGCAACAAAAGCCATCAGTCCAAGCACTACGGCTATGTTGGTGTTCAGCAAGTCGAGCCATGCGAAATGGGTGGGATTGCTTTCGCGTATGGTTGATAGTTGGAATTCGCCTGACAAGGATGTCTGCCCAGATGTTATGCGTTTTGTCAGGCGGTCGATGATGCCGGCTCTTACGTCGTCAATGTCGTTGCCTGATTTGCAATCCACGCCTATATATGATCCGGTGCTGGCGTCCCATTGGTTTACAGACTGCAGAGTTTTTAAATTCCCGATAAGAATATGCTCGTCGAAAGTGTCGAAGTCTGTATTGAAAATTCCGCAAATATTGCATCTGCGCATCCTAACTTGTTGGTTGTTCATAAAATAGATGTATAGGCGGTCGCCGATGTGGAGCTGCAGTTTGTCGGCGGTGGCCTTTGATACAAGCACGTTGTTTCCGGAAATGTCGGCTTTCCCAGCTGTCAATGTGCTGCGAAGATATGACAGGTCATAGTTGTCGGAAACGCCTTTAAATCGCAATCCTGAAAATCCGTCGGGCGATTTCAACACGCATGGAATCTCGCTGATCAGGTAGACTGACTTGATTCTCGGGTCGGCTTTTGAAGACAGCAGGGAAGACAGCTCGCTGTTGAAGTCAATGTAGCTTCTGATCATATTGTCGGAACTGTCCAGGTGCTTGTTGAAGATTTTTATATGGCTGTCAAGGTTGGTTATCTTGTTTATTATAGTTGATTTAAATCCAGTCACAACCGATACCGCAACAACCATTATGACTATAGCCAGAATCATTCCGGTTATGGCGACATTGAGGGTCGAAACAGCGGATCGTCCGTTGTTTGTCTGTTTGTTTAATTGTAATCGTTTGGCAAAAAATAATTCAAATCTCATAACATTGTGCTAAGACAGTGCAAAATTAAGGCATTTCTTCCAATGTTGTGTTATGGAATTGTTTTAATGTCGCATTTTGTGTGCGATGTTGCAAAATCAACTCTGATGGTGCGATATGGAGGGTAAATGAAAGCAAAAAGCCTTAATATCTGTCGAAATGATAATAAAAATGCAGTTTGGGTTGAATTAGTCATATGAAATGTGTACCTTTATGCCCGATTTTATAAATCTACAAAAACGATTATATGAAAGTATTAAAGTTTGGAGGGACATCTGTGGGCACGGTGAAAAGCCTGACCCACGTGAAAAGAATTGTCGAGAGTGAGGTAGAACCGGTGATTGTCGTAGTGTCGGCATTGGGCGGTATAACAGATATGCTTATTGCGACTGCACGAATGGCCTCCAAGGGGGATACATCATATCTGCAAAATTATGCAAAAATAATAGAGCGTCACAATGATGTGATAAATGGGATGGTGCCAAAAGACAAGCTTTTGGATGTGCACTCGGTTGTGGATCCTTTGCTGGAAGAACTTGGCAATATTTATAGAGGAGTGGCATTAATAAAGGATTTGTCTTCCCGTTCATTGGATATAATTGTCAGTTATGGCGAGCGACTCTCGTCGGCGATTATAAGCAGAATTATTGATTCTGCACAATATTTTGATTCGCGGAATTTCATAAAGACAGTAAGGCAATTCAATAAGCATGTGGTGGATTTTCCGACTACGGAGAGTCTTGTTCGCAGTGTGTTTGACCGTTTTTCCGGAAAAGTGGCAGTTGTGCCTGGCTTTATATCTTCTGATAAAGAAAATGGCGATATAACAAATCTTGGCAGAGGAGGTAGCGATTATACAGCGTCGATTATCGCAGCGTCGTTGAATGCCCGTCTGTTGGAAATTTGGACGGATGTTGATGGGTTTATGACGGCTGATCCGAGAGTGATAAGCAATGCCTACGTTATCGACCAATTGTCGTTTGTTGAAGCGATGGAGCTGTGCAACTTTGGTGCAAAGGTTGTGTATCCGCCTACAATCTATCCGGTGTTTCACAAGAATATTCCAATCATAATAAAGAATACGTTCAATTCCGCAGCTCCTGGGACAAAGATCTCCAATGATGTGGTGCATGAGGACTCACGGGCTATTAAAGGAATTTCTTCAATCAGCGACACGTCATTGGTTACTGTTTCTGGACTTGGAATGGTGGGAGTGATTGGAATCAATTCGCGGATTTTCCAATGCCTTGCTCAGAATGGCATCAGTGTGTTTCTTGTGTCGCAGGCTTCTTCGGAACACAACACGACATTTGCATTGAAAAGCGATGACGCCGATCTGGCTGTGGCGGTGTTGAACAAGGAGTTTGAGAAAGAAATAGAGATTGGAGAGATAACAAGTATCACCGCCGAGAAAAACCTGGCTACTGTAGCGGTTGTCGGAGAGAATATGAAACACACTCCAGGCATTGCTGGAAAGCTGTTTAATTCATTGGGTAGGAGTGGTATTAGTGTTATTGCCTGCGCGCAGGGCGCTTCTGAGACAAACATTTCGTTTGTTGTGAATGGAGATAATTTGCGAAAGACGCTCAACGTGATTCACGACTCATTCTTCCTGTCGGAATATCAGGTGCTGAATTTGTTTATTGTCGGAGTGGGTCATGTCGGTAAGCGTCTGATTGAGCAGATTCGCCATCAGCAATCCAATTTAAAGGATAATAAGGCACTGGAACTCAACGTTGTGGGGGTCGCCAACTCTCATCATTGCATATTCGACAGAAATGGAATCGACATAGAGCATTATGCCGATATCCTTGGCAAATCGGAGATGGTAGCCAGTCCGACAACGATTTGTGATGAAATAATAAAGATGAACATTTTCAATCCTGTGTTTGTCGACTGCACGGCAACAAAGGATATTGCCGCAATGTATGACCGGCTGTTGTCGCACAATGTAAATGTAGTGGCGGCAAATAAGTTGGCGGCATCATCTAAATATGATAATTATAAGAAGTTGAAGCAGATAGCCCGCAAGCGTGATGTGAAATTCTTGTTTGAGACAAATGTTGGCGCCGGACTGCCGATTATCAATACAATAAACAGTCTGATAAATTCAGGTGACAAGATATTGAAAATAGAGGCAGTGCTGTCGGGAACGTTGAATTATATATTTAATGTACTGTCGGAAAAAGTGCCGTTGAGCAAGGCTGTAATGATGGCGAAAGAAGCCGGCTACAGTGAACCTGACCCAAGAGAGGATCTTAGCGGGAAGGATGTTGTGCGCAAGTTGGTCATTTTGTCGAGAGAAGCCGGATATCGGATAGAAACTGAAGATGTAAAGAAAAATTTGTTTGTTCCGGAATCGTTGATGCAGGGAACAACGGAGGATTTCTTCAAGAACATTGCATCTATCGATGATGAGTTTGAGAAAAGAAGGGCGGCAACGGCGCAATCTGGACGGGCTTTGCGTTTTGTCGCGCGGCTTGAGAATGGCGAGGCAACTGTCGGTCTTGAGGAAGTGGCATCCGACAGTCCGTTCTATTCATTGGAAAGCAGTAACAATGTAATATTGATAACCACGGAGAGATATAAGGAGTATCCTATGGAAATCAAAGGATATGGAGCAGGCGCGGAAGTTACCGCCGCAGGAGTCTTCGCGGATATTATAAGCATAGCAAATATCAGATAATAATGAAATATGTGATTATACTTGGTGACGGTATGGCAGACGAGCCTATACCGTCATTGAATGGGAAAACGCCATTGCAAGCGGCTGATACTCCGACGTTCGACTATATGGCACCCAGGTCGAGGATGGGAATGCTTAAGACGGTGCCTGAAGGATTCCATCCAGGAAGTGAGGTGGCTAATATGTCGGTGCTCGGCTACGACCTTCCGACAACGTTTGAGGGCCGTGGCTCTTTAGAGGCGGCAAGCATCGGGGTGGATATTGAACGTGGAGAAATGGCAATGCGTTGCAACTTGATTTGCGTTGAGAATGGTAAAATAAAGAATCATTCTGCTGGACACATTTCTGATGAGGAGGCTGCGGAATTGATTGCCTTCCTTTCTGAGAAATTAGGCTCTGACACGGTGCGCTTCTATCCTGGGATCTCATATCGGCATTTGTTGAAAATTAGAGGTGGAGACAAGCGTATAGACTGCACACCACCACACGATGTGCCGGGAACGCCTTTCCGCGAAGTGCTTGTTAAGGCGGATGTGCCGGAAGCCGAGGAAACGGCTGATTTGATAAATGACTTGATATTGAAGTCGCAAGTGTTGTTGGCAAATCACCCTGTAAATAAAAAGCGTATTGCAGAGGGGAAAGATCCAGCGAACAGCATTTGGCCGTGGTCGCCAGGTTATCGCCCGTCAATGCCTACATTGGCGGAGCGGTTTGGCATAAAAAGCGGTGTGGTTATTTCCGCTGTTGACTTGATCCGTGGAATCGGCGTGTATGCCGGGCTTAAGCCTGTGGCTGTGGAAGGCGCGACTGGATTGTGGAACACGAACTATGAGGGAAAAGCCAAGGCCGCTATAGAGGCGATGAAAAACAATGATTTTGTGTTTGTTCATGTGGAGGCGAGCGATGAGGCTGGACATGAAGGCGATGTGGCATTAAAAACTCGCACTATTGAATATCTTGACCAGCGTTTGTGCAAGCCTATTGTTGAAGCGGCCGACAGGATGCTGGAATCTGTTAGGATAGCCGTGCTGCCCGATCATCCTACACCATGCAGATTAAAGACTCACACGTCGAATCCAGTGCCTTTTATGATTTATTCCAAAGGAGAAAATGCCGATGGCATAAGTGAATATAATGAGTGTTCTGCAATAAATGGTTCGTTGGGAACGCTTGAAACAGATGGTTTTATAAAAGAATTGCTAAAATAGGGCATAATGAGATATTATAGTACGAACGGAGCGGTATCCGAGGTGACGCTAAAAGAAGCGATAATAAAAGGGCTTGCTCCTGACAAGGGACTTTATATGCCGGAATCGATAAAGACTTTGCCGGCTGCGTTTTTTAAAAATATAGGAGGCTTGTCGCTCCAGGAAATCGCTTATGCGGTGGCAGATTCGCTTTTCGGCGAAGATGTCGACGCTGATGTGTTGAAACGTATTGTCTATGACGCACTTAACTTCGACATACCATTGCATAAGGTTGCGGATAGACGTTATTGTTTGGAGCTGTATCACGGTCCGACATTGGCATTCAAGGATGTTGGAGCAAGATTCATGGCCCGTATGCTTGGCTATTTCAATGCACAGGATTCAGACAAACGCCCTGTCAATGTGCTTGTGGCCACATCTGGCGATACCGGCAGCGCAGTGGCCAACGGCTTTCTCGGAGTGGATGGCGTGCACGTTTACGTGCTTTATCCGAAAGGAAAGGTGAGTCATATACAGGAGTCTCAATTCACGACATTGGGACGAAATATAACGGCGGTTGAAGTCGACGGGACATTTGACGACTGTCAGGCATTGGTGAAAAAGGCATTTATGGACGAGCAACTTAACGCCCATATGAAATTGACAAGTGCCAACTCTATCAATATCGCAAGATTCCTGCCGCAGATGTTCTATTATTTCTATGCATATGCACAGCTGGCTGCTGCAGGGAAAGAAGATTTGTCACAGATCGTTGTTGCGGTTCCGAGCGGAAACTTTGGCAACCTTACGGCTGGACTTATAGCTAAGCGCATGGGCTTGCCGATAAAACGATTCATTGCGGCAAACAATAGCAATGATGTGGTTTATGAGTATCTTGAAACAGGCAAATACAATCCTCGTCCGTCAATTCAGACAATCGCCAACGCAATGGATGTTGGCGACCCAAGCAATTTTGCAAGAATACTTGACCTGTACGGCTGTTCGTGGGAGAAGATTAAAAGTGACATTTCTGGTGTGACATACTCTGATGCTCAGATCGGAGAGACATTGGCGTCAACATTCAAGACGGAGAATTATTTGCTGGATCCTCATGGAGCTGTGGGCTACAGGGCTATTTCTGAATGCTTGGCGGATGATGAGGTTGGAATTTGTCTGGAAACAGCTCATCCTGCGAAGTTTAAAGAAACGGTTGATTCTTTTACGGGTGGAGATGTCGCGATTCCGGAACGTTTGAAAGCGTTTATGGATGGCGAAAAGAAGTCGGTCCAAATGCTGCCGTCGTTTCGTGAATTCAAGGATTTTCTGATGAGGGAGTGAAACGGTAGAATCTGACGGTTGACTGCTGGATGGGGAAGTGCAGCGTAAGAATGTCCTCTGACACCGAAGCGTAGCATTCATCAAAATACAAATTCTTGTCAGCGGTAAACCAATGAATCTCATATTGATTATAGAAAGGGGTGCGGACAAGCGCTCCTTTCTTCATATATGGCGACCAGTATGAGGAGAATCTGTTTGCTCCTGAGATGTATAATATGTCGTATCCTGAATCTGTAGGGACAAGAGCGATTGTGTATTTGCCGCCAAGTTCAAAACGGGAATCGTCGGTATTGCGGTCAAAGTAGCGCCAAAAGCCAACATAGAAATCATTGCCGGTGTTCTTTACGGCCTGTTCGACGTCTGCCTGTGTGTAGCTTGTTTTGTTGGAAACGCGTTTGTCGGGAATGCTTTTGAACTCGATTCTTTTGATTGAAATCTTGTTTTTGCCAGCGACAATTCCTGCGGAAAATGTTTTTTGAGGAATATATTCGCAGGAGAAAAGGGTGGAGAGCTCTTTGTTTCCGGCAGAAAGGGAAAGGACGCCATTGTCCACTTTTATCTGAAAGGTGTTATATCTGTTGGGCTCGAATGCCATTTTGCTGTCAATGTCTGATTCTTTGACAATTGACTTTTCTCCATTAGAAACGACCTGTATGGCTACGTGAAAGCAATCTTTTCGGGTGATTTCATCAAAATGGTTGTTGGTGTTTCTTTTGAATATAGCGGAGGAATAGTTGTCGGAGTCGATGTAGTCCCAAACAATTCCGAATTCCGCACTTGGCGTAGATGGAGACAAAAGTCGTGAGGCATTGTCGATTTCATCACCATCGCGCAACCTTATTTTGAAAGAGAAGTCGCAACTGTCGGGGTTGTTGAAAGTGAATGGTATGAATTTCAGGCGATTGGAACCGGCGTTGTCGATGAAAATTTCATTACGGGAATTTCTGTCGAGCCCGGCACTGATGTCGCAGTTATTGTTGCAGTCCCAGTAAATATGCTCTGAATATGTTGTTGATGGCAATGATAAACATAGCAAAGCCAGGAATAACGTTTTGATTTTCATAATAAGAGATGTTGTATTTGATGCGTGTCAGACAAGGTTATGAACCTTTGTCAATAATGCAAAAGTAAGTAAAAAATTAGAATATGTAGACGCTCTGAGTCACTTTTTCGGATTGACTCACCATTCTATTGGCTGATTTTTGTTAAATTTGCATTTCATATGGAAATAGTGAAAGTAATAATAGCGGGTCTCGCTATCGGAATATTGATATCTGCACCAATGGGGCCGATAGGAATGCTGTGCATTCAGCGCACGTTGAACAAGGGACGTGCATCTGGCTTTTTTACCGGTGTAGGCGCGGCATTCTCTGATTTGTTGTATTCATTGCTGACAGGATTTGGACTGTCGTTTGTCATAAATTTCATAGAAAAAAATCAGACGGTGCTTCAGATTTTCGGAAGTGTCGTATTGCTTGGTTTTGGTGTGTACATTGCACGGAAAAACCCTGCAAAAATGATAAAGGAAAAGAAGGGACATCCGGTGAAAAACAACTATGTTCAGGATTTGATTACCGGTTTCTTGTTCACGTTCTCCAATCCGTTGATAATTTTCCTTATAATCGGATTGTATGCACGATTTAATTTCTTGACCAACATAACATCAATCTACGGTTATTTTATTGGCTTTCTGTCCATTATTGTTGGGGCTTTGGGCTGGTGGTTTTTGATAACCTACTTTGTCAGCAAAGTCAGAGGCCGTTTTAATGTGAGGAGTATGTGGTTGATCAACATTTTCATAGGAAGTTTAATTTGCTTGATGTCGGTTATCGGCATGGGGCTTTCAATAATGGAGTTGCTATGAACGGAGAAGAATATGTATTGAATGTGCCTTTTGTGGAAGGTCTTGATGCAATGTCGATGGCTTCGGTTGCAGACCATATGGAATTGCATCTGAAGAAGGTGGGAATAAATTGTGTGAATTGGGAGTATAAATATCCATATCACCCAATAACGGTGTTCTCGATGGCTTACTCTGACAAATTCCTATATGTGAACTATTTTGTTAGATGCAACTATCTGCGTGCGGTGAATTATAAAAACAACAGTCCGGTGGCAGAGGACAGCTGTGTGGAATTTTTCATTCAAACGCCTGGCAGTGAGGAATATTGGAACTTTGAATTTAATTGTATCGGTGCAATAAATGCTTCTCATCGGAAAGACCGTAAGCATCCTATACGGCTTACCGATATGGAACTGGCTACAGTGAAAAGGTATGCCACATGCGGAAATAATCCGTTCCAGGAACTTGAGGGTATTTTTAATTGGGGACTTGCCATCGCGATTCCGTTTGAGTTGATAGGGGTTGAAGTTTCAAAGCGCCCGATTGAAATGAAAGGCAATCTGTATAAATGTGCGTCGGCGACGAGCATGCCGCATTATTTGAGCTGGGCGCCGATAAAAACTGACAAGCCGGATTTCCATAGGCCTGAATATTTCGGAAAAATAATCCTTGAATAATCCCCAAAAAAGAAAGTATGAAAGATTTGCTGTTGGCACTACGTTTTCTTATCGCTCCGGTATCTTCGTGGACGATGGAAAAACAAAATGGGCACTTGCCGTCAAAGCATGAAAGAGGGTGGTTTTATCCGCTGCTTGCTGTCGCTGGAGCATCATCGTTTGTGCAAATGTTGTATGGAGAAACATTGACGGTTGCGTTGGTGCGCGGTATTGCAATGTTTTCGGCATTCTTCCTTGGCTATATGATAAGTCCTGCTCTTGCATCTTCTGTGGTGCGTAGATTGAGAACGGAAAAGTCGGAGTCGGTCACAGAATCGGATTTGAAAATATTGACGATGTTTGTCTATTCGATAGGAGTGATAGTGGCAATTGTGCAGAACCTATTGCCAACGCCGATGATGCCTCTGTATATTTTCGTTGTGTATCTGCTGTTTGTCTTGTCGAAGTGTGCTGAAATCTTCGGGGCTGACACGGATGAGAAGAAAATATGGTTTGTGTTTGGAGTATTCCTTGCCCTGGCATTGGTGCCGATAGTAGTGGTTATAGTAATTATGAAATTTAATCCACAGGATGTAATATGAAATTGAAACTGAATGCAGTCAACATAAAGAACAGACGTGCCACGTTCGATTTTGACATTGTAGAAACCTACACGGCAGGAATTGTGCTGACAGGCACGGAAATCAAGTCAATTCGTCTTGGCAAGGCGGGCTTGACAGATGCGTTCTGTTATGAGAACAATGGCGAGATTTGGATAAAGAATATGTATGTGGGGGAATATTTCTATGGATCCTACAACAATCATTCTTCTCGGAGAGACCGCAAGTTGCTGTTGAACAAGAAGGAGATTCGTGAAATAGGCAAGGCTTCGAAAGACAGCGGATTTTCTATTGTGCCGCTGAAGGTGTTTATAAGCGACAAGGGGCTGGCAAAGGTTGTCATAGCTCTTGCCAAAGGTAAGAAAGAATACGACAAACGTCAGTCGATAAAAGAGCGCGAAGACAAACGCGAAATGGACCGTATGTTTAAACGGTGACGTGGTGGCATAGAATAAGGACTTTTGAATTGTCGGCAAGGGTGGCGGCGAAAATATAATCATTTCCTCCGTCGGCAATCTTGAGCCTTTTCCTCAAATCATCTGGCTTCATTGGAAAGTTGCGGCAAGAGATGTTTGCTGACTTGACAGATGATTTAATCTTCTTTATGTCGGGCTTCGATAAAGATAAGACATTCGTTATGGAAAACACCCGACCTGGATATTCGTGGTTGGTGGTGATATCGGACAGATACAGATGTGAATTCGCCGCCAAACGGATGAGGCCGAATTTGTCGGCGACAATGTCATAAGCTCCGGCTTTCATTATTGATGCGTTTGGAACGAATAACTGTTGACCGGGATGTGGTGTCCCGTCTGCGATTGAAATGGATTTATCTTCGAATTTGAACGTGAATTCGATTGCTTCGTTTGCAACGAAGTCGATGCAGTGAATTTGTGGCTGTTTCGCTGTCTGTGGAAAGTCAATTTTAAACAAAAGCTCCTTGCACTCGTTTTTCACTGACAATATCCATACTTCTGTAATCCCAGGGAAATCGCTGATTGTTTGCGAGATGTCAGCCATTGGAGATGCTTTGACAATGATGAAATTGCAGCGGGATTCTATCTGCGGGATAATTAGGTTTAAGTCGGGGACGGTGTCTTTGATTGCGTATGTGCGGGAATTGCGGTCGTCGGTCAGCCTGCGCGACGGATCGATGAATGCTGCGGAGAACGGGTTCTTGACCTTGTCCAAATAACTTTCGGCAAAGTCGTTTACTACGGAAACGTTGTTTATCCCAAGTTTATGCATATTGTGCTTTACCGCAGATGTGACAATCTCGGCTGCATCAATGCTTACCACTGACTTGGCCTGTTGCGCAATGTAGAACGAGTCGATGCCGAGTCCGCATGTCAAATCGACCACAGCATCGCATCCGGCAAACAGGTCGGCGTGGAATTTAGCCAAGATTTCAGAAGAGCACTGCTCTATGGAGACGTCGGTGGGATAGGCAATTTTTTCAGCTAATTCCGGTAGCTTCTTTTTTGCCTTGCGCCTGCATTCTATTTGGGTTATTGCTAAATTCTTATCGAATTTGAGGTTGTCAAATCTTTTCAGCCTTAGTGTGGGAGCGTCGGTTGTGCTATATTGGGATATGAATGATTTGAATTCTGGATTGTCGACAAATGAAAAATCTTCACACATAAGGCAATTCTATTACATTTTACAAAAGTAATAATTAATTCTTCTATACGGAAATATTTAACCATTTTTGCTTCTGTTTCTGACGGTTATGTGTTGTGGCGTAATCTTGCGGAAAATAAAATGATGGCAAATTTGAAGAAAAAGTGGAAAAATTCTTGCAGATTAAAAGATTTTATCTAATTTTGCAATCAAGAAAACAATAAAATGAACGTGAATCATTTCGCATATTATTTTGGCTTTTACTTTTATTTTGATAAAAAATAGAGGCGGGACGATATGCAATATATAAAGACAAAGAAAATTAGTAATCATATTAAAATCCCGCCATTGAGCGGGATTTTTTATTTAGTATGACCGAATGAAGAAAAAAGTAACAATACAGGGCGTAAAAGGATGTTTCCATGATGCTGCGGCAAGAGCATATTTTGCGGGAGAGGATATTGACGTGGTGCCGTGTGAAACGTTTGGCAGTATGTTTGATTGTCTGAAGTCCGACAGTTCGCTGATTGGCGCGATGGCGATTGAAAACACGATTGCCGGCAGTCTGTTGCAAAATCACGAGCTTCTTCGCCAAAGCAATCTTACGGTGGTAGGAGAGTACAAGATGCGCATATCTCATGTGCTGTGCGCTTTGCCAGGACAGAATATAGACGAGCTGACAGAGGTTAACTCGCATCCGATGGCTCTTATGCAATGCGAGCAGTTCCTGCATCGCCATCCAAATCTGAAGATGGTGGAAAAGACCGATACGGCGGGCAGCGCGGAAGAAATTGCAAAGTTGGGATTGCGTGGACATGCTGCCATTTGTGGGAAGTTGGCGGCTCAATTATACGGCTTGAATATTTTGGAAGAAGGCATCGAGACAAACAAGCGTAATTTCACAAGGTTTCTTATCATCGCTGATCCGATAATGTCGCATGAGCTTTCCTATGGCAAAAAAATAGACAAGGCGTCGTTGGTTTTCACGTTGCCACACACGCAGGGCAGCCTGGCTAAGATTCTTACAATTTTTTCATTCTATGATATCAATCTCTCTAAAATCCAATCGATTCCAATTATCGGAAGAGAGTGGGAATATCGGTTTTTCATCAATCTGACTTTTGATGACTATACGCGTTACCGTCAGTCGATAGAGGCTGTAAAACCATTGATTACTGATTTTAAAATTTTAGGCGAATATTCCAATTTCAATCAAGATGGAAAAGAATAGCAATATATGCCCGGCAAATCGGGTGAGACAAGTTAAGGAGTACTACTTCTCAAAGAAGTTGAAAGAAGTGGCGCAGCTGAATGCAAAAGGTATGGACATTATATCTTTGGGCATCGGAGGCCCTGACCGTCCACCGCATCAGTCGGTGATTGACACATTGTGTGATGTGGCTCGGAGGCACGACACTCATGGCTATCAGCCGTATGTCGGATTGCCGTCGCTTCGCAGTGCTTATGCTGATTGGTATCGCCGTTGGTACGGTGTAGAGCTGAATCCTGATAAAGAAATCCAACCGTTGATTGGTTCAAAAGAGGGTATTCTTCACATTACGCTTGCTTTTGTCAATTCTGGCGATGCTGTGCTTGTGCCAAATCCGGGGTATCCTACATACTCTTCGGTGTGCAAATTGGCTGAGGCTGAAATCCTGACATATAATCTAACAGAAGAAAATGGGTGGTATCCTGATTTCAACGAGTTGGAGCGGATGCCGCTCGACAGGGTGAAACTGATGTGGGTGAACTATCCTAATATGCCAACAGGCGCGCCTGCGACAATGGAGTTGTTTCAGAAGATTGTGGACTTCGGCCGCCGGCACAATATCGTGATTGTCAATGACAATCCGTATAGCTTTATCTTAAACGACAACCCTGTAAGCCTGCTTTCTGTGCCTGGAGCAAAAGACATTGCCATTGAGATGAATTCGTTGAGCAAATCGCATAATATGGCGGGATGGCGTATGGGAATGCTGGCGTCAAACGCTCAGTTTGTAGAGTGGATACTTAAAGTGAAGTCAAATATTGACTCCGGACAGTTTCGCCCGGCAATGGAGGCGGCGGTAAAGGCTTTGTCGTGCGATGGGTCGTGGTATGCCGAGCTTAATAGGGTGTATGCCGAACGCCGAAAGGTGGCGGAGGCGATTATGACGCAACTCGGATGCACATTTGACAAATCTCAGAAGGGACTGTTCCTATGGGGAAGGATTCCTGAAGGGGAGGAGTCGTCTGAAAAATTCGCCGACCGCATTTTGTATGGTGCGCGGGTGTTTATCACTCCTGGATTTATTTTCGGAAGCAACGGAGAGCGCTATGTCAGAATATCGCTTTGTGCGACAGAGGAAAAGATGCTGGAGGCTTTGAATAGAATTAAAGAAATGAAATAAAAACATAAGATTATGAACGATATTAAACCGATTAAGTTTTGTGGCGTTGACTCAAAACGCCCTGTTGTAATTGCTGGTCCGTGCAGTGCCGAGACAGAGGAACAGGTGATGGAAACGGCTAAGGATTTGGCAAAGAATGGTGTTAGAATCTTTCGTGCCGGCATTTGGAAACCGCGCACCAAACCGGGCGGATTCGAAGGTGTGGGCAGTGTCGGTCTGACATGGTTGCAGGAGGTGAAGAAGGAGACTGGTATGCTTGTGGCAACAGAGGTTGCAAACAAGCAGCATGTTGAAGAGGCTCTCAATGCCGGAGTGGATGTGCTTTGGATTGGCGCGCGCACTTCGGCCAACCCGTTTGCCATGCAGGAAATCGCAGACTCGCTTGTCGGAGCGGATGTGCCGGTGCTGGTTAAGAATCCGGTTAATCCCGATCTTGAGTTGTGGATTGGTGCGATGCAACGCATCTACAATGCTGGAATCAGGCAGATTGGCGCCATTCACCGTGGATTCAGTGCTTACGGCAAACATTTGTACCGCAATATGCCGCAGTGGCACATCCCTATTGAATTGCGACGCCGTATGCCGGAACTGACACTGATCTGCGATCCGTCGCACATTGGAGGCAAGCGTGAGCTGGTGGCTCCGTTGTCGCAGCAGGCGATGGATATGGGCTTTGACGGACTTATCGTGGAGTCGCATTGTGATCCTGACAGTGCTTGGAGCGACAAGAGCCAGCAGGTCACTCCCGAGGTGCTTAACTTTATACTGAATATGCTTGTGGTGCGCGACACAACGCAGACCACAGAAAGCCTCACGCTATTGCGCCAGCAGATTGATCAGATAGACAATGATTTGCTTGAAGCCTTGAGCAAGCGTATGCGCATTTCGCGTGAGATTGGTCAGTACAAGAAAGAGCACAGTATGCCGGTGGTGCAGACGGGACGTTACGACGACATCCTTAACTCACGTGCGGCGGCTGCGGAAGAGTTGGGCATGAACGGTGATTTCATGAAGACGGTTTACCAAGCGATCCACGAAGAGTCGGTTCGTCAGCAAATTGAGGTATTGAACAATAGAATGCGATAGTGACGATGAGAATACTGATTATAGGAGCCGGAAAGATGGGCTCGTTTTTCTCCGATTTGTTGAGTTTCAAGCATTCTGTTGCGGTTTTTGAGACCAATCCGCAGCGTTTGCGTTTTACTTATAATGTGAGACGAATGTCGTCGCCGGATGAGATTGCCGACTTCGACCCTCAGTTGGTCATCAATGCCGCAACGGTGAAGTATACGCTCGAGGCATTCCGCATGGTGATTCCGTATATCGGCAAAGAATGCATTCTTGCCGATATAGCTTCGGTGAAGACGGGATTGCCTGAGTTTTATGCCGAATGCGGGCATCCCTTTGTCAGCACACACCCGATGTTTGGCCCCACGTTCGCTTCGTTGAGCAATCTGCAGGATGAGAATGCGATAATCATAAGCGAGGGCGACCATTTGGGCAAGGTGTTTTTCAAGGACCTTTACAACGAGTTGCATCTCAATATCCGCGAGTACACGTTTAAGGAGCACGACGAGGTGATTGCTTATTCGTTGTCAATACCGTTTACGTCGACGCTTGTGTTTGGCAGTGTGATGAAGCATCAGGACGCGCCGGGAACCACCTATAAACGCCATATGGCGATAGCCCGTGGACTGATGTCGGAGGATGATTTTCTGCTCACGGAGATTCTGTTTAATCCGCACACTGTGGAACAGATTGGCAAGATTCAGGACAAGTTGGAAACGCTGAAGGAGATTGTGGCGCGCAAGGATTCCAACGCGATGAAGGAGTTTCTTGAACAGGTGCGCGAGAATTTGAAGTAGCGCTTTTGAAAGCAATATGCAGAGCCAGACAGCCTTTTGGGTGTCTGGCTCTATTCGTGATGGTATGGCTCGTTGTGCATTATGGAATATGCCCGATAGAGCTGCTCGCAGAACACAAGGCGTATCAAGTCGTGCGGAAATGTCATTTTCGACAGCGATATTTTTCCATTGGCACGGGCATAGACATCGTCGGAAAATCCGTATGGTCCGCCTACTACGAATACCAACCGCTTGCCTACGGTCTGCATCTTCTTTTCAATATATGCTGAAAATTCCATAGATTTCATTTCTTTGCCGTGCTCGTCGAGCAGCACAACGCAGTCCGACGGCTCGAAGGCGGCGAGCAGATTCTGTCCCTCGGCAACCTTTTGCTGGGCTTGCGTCAGATTGCGGGTGTTTTTTGCATCGGCGATATATTGTATTGCGAACGGCACGTAGCGGTTCACCCGCCGGCTGTAGTCCTCGATGCCTGGCGACAGATAGTTATGATTTGTTTTTCCTACAACGAATAGGCATATTTTCATAATTCTTCTGGGTTTTTAAAAACACGGGCATAAAGCGTCGTTTAATCATTATCATGCCTGGTGTTACTTTTCTTCTGCAAAATTACGTCAGTTATGCGGAAATTAATCATTACTTTTTCTCAAAAAATCAAAACAAGATGGAAAGAAACAATATTATTGAGAAAAAAGCAGTGCGCAGACCGCGCAGAGTACTTGAATATTGGCGTGGCTTGATTCTGAACTTGAAAACCAATATGAATTTTGGCACGGCGCGTAATTATCGCAACTCGCTCTACAGGTTTTCTGAATTTCTTGACAGGCACGACATCGCATTTTCCAAAATTGATGCCGATTTGGTGTCTGATTATGAACTGTGGCTGCGGAAACGTGGGCTGAAGATGAACAGCGTGTCGTTTTATCTGCGATGCCTGAGGTCGGTCTGCAACCAAGCGGTATCAGAAGGCATAGCACGGCGGATTGTGCCGTTCCAGAAAGTGTTTACAGGAGTGTGCGCCACGCGTAAGCTGGCTGTGCCAGAGACGGTGTTCTCCAAGTTGCTGCACTGGCAGTTGCCGCCCGAACACGAGTCGCTGGCTTTGTCGCGCGACATCTTTCTGTTCAGCTATTGCGCGCGGGGAATGGCGTTTGTCGACATAGCTTTTCTGCGGCGCGACGACATCTGTGGCGACTGGTTCAGCTACGTGCGCCGCAAGACGGGGCAACGGCTTACCGTGCGCATTGAGCCGCCGATGGCTGCCATAATCAACCGCTACAAAAACGAAGCAGGAGAGTATGTATTCCCGATAATCAGTGCCGACGGACAGGATGCCTATCGGCAATACCAGACCGCGTTGGGCTATCACAACCGTAAGCTGAAGCAGTTGGCTGAAATTGCAGGAATCTCGGAGAAGTTGTCGACCTACACGGCGCGTCACAGTTGGGCTACCGCTGCGCGGCGCCACAACGTGCCGCTGTCAATCATCAGCGCCGGACTTGGACACTCTTCCGAGCGCACCACGCTTATTTATCTTGATTCAGTGGAAAATGTGGCATTGGACAATGCCAACCATGAAATTCTGAAGTGCTTGTGATGTGCGGTTTCTCCGCAAGAAACCTCACAACCTTTTGCAAAGATAGATAATTTTCTTGAAAAAGGCTTGTGGAATGCAATATTAATTCAACCTTTTTTTAAAGTTGAATTGCGCAGACGTTGTAAGTGGTTGAAAGTTAATCGTTCAGCCACTACGGCAATGCAGCGGGTTCTCTATCGTCGCTATGTCACGTATCTTGATAGCGACAGCTAAGCTGCCGAGACCTGCGGCCCATTTCCGCACGCCCAAACCCGAGGTTTTCACTATATGCCGGCTCTATATTTCTTTCCGCCAGCGCGTTCCGCGGTTGTGCGGTTTCTTGCGGAGAAACCTCACGAAGAGGGTTACGGACAGCGACCACGGGTAGTGGAACGCGCCGAGTTCCGGGGTTTTAGACAGATGAAAATTAGCGGACTAACCCGACTTGCTGTGCGCTGAAGGTTGAAAAAACCGCGGTGGGCAGGAATGGAAGTTATATCCTTACGCGAATGGTTGAGGCGGAAAATCACGGATTGCATTGGTATGCCTTGAAGGTGTTCTACAACAAAGTTTTTGCTGTGGAGGAGGAGCTGACGGCCGACGGCACAGAGTGCTACGTGCCGGTGGAAGAAACCGTGGTGGAGCGAGGAGGGCAGCGCCGCAAGGTGCGCCGTCCCGTGATAAATTCGCTGATGTTTTTCCGCGCTGCCGAGGAGCGCGCCGTAGCGGTGCAGCGTCAGCTCACCGACCGCGCCATCCTCTACACCCGCCATTGCGATGACGGCAGACGCAAGCCTTATGCCATCCCCGACCGGGAGATGAACGTGTTTATGCTTGTCGCCTCGTCGGGAGAGACTGGGCTGGAATACTTTGGCGATGAAGACCGCAAGTTTGCTGAAGGACAGCGCGTGCGCGTCACCGACGGCCCCTTCCGTGGCGCCGAAGGTTGCATCCAGCGCATCCATGGCGACCGCCGCCTCCTCGTCAGCATCCGCGGCATCTGCGCCGTCGCCACAACCTATATCCCAAAAGCATTTTTAGAAGAAATAAAACAGAATTAATATTTGTGTAAGAAATAAAAAACAAAAGGGTATGCGAATATTGGAATTGATGGGAATGTCCTCTACGAAATACGGAGGAATAGAAAGGTTTAACAAGAAACTTGTTGATAAGGATAAATCAGATGATTTTGTGTTTGTCTATGTTGAAAAGCCTGAATGTGATGATTATATAAGAGACTTGACAACCGATAATTCGCAAATAAAAGAAATCTCAAACAAGTCGATAATCAGTTGTTGCATTTCTGTGGTTATTCTGATTCTCAGATTCCGTCCGCATATAATTCATTTCCATTTTGGAAATGAAAAATGGCTGCTTGCTCCTTTTGTGAAGGCCTTTTTCCCATGGATTCGGCAGGTGGGCACATTTCATTCGGAATGTGTATTGAAATCGCAGATGGCAAAAATTAGGTATAGATTGTTCTGTAAATGTCAGTCAAAAATTATTGCTGTCAGCAAAGGTGTCCAAAAGGAGATAGCGGCATTTTACGATAGTAAAAAACTTATAACATCATATCTTGGCGTTAAATGCGATGTGTCAGAAACAAAAGATGAGGCGAGGCAAATACTCGGAATCCCAAAGAATTGCATTGTGCTGACCACAATTGGATTCGATGTAACGATAAAAGGATTCGATGTGCTTGTAGACGCAGTGGAATTGTTGACAAAGGAACGGTTATCTATACCTGCATTTATTGTAAATGTAGTTGGCCTGGACAGCGTTAGGTCGGCTAAATTTTTGGATATTGTTAGAGGTAAAAATATGGAATCATATTTTGTGTCGATGGGAATAAGAAATGATATTGATATGATTTTGAGTGCTACTGACATATATCTTCAGCCGTCGCGTACGGAAGCCATATCCTTGACAATAATGGAAGCCTTGCATCATGGACTCCCTGTTGTTGCTTCCAATGTCGGAGGAATTTCAGAGGTCGTTCTTGATGGGCAGAATGGAACATTAGTTTAAGCTTGCGATGCGGAAGGTTTGTCAATAGCAATATCAGATTTGCTCCAATCTCCAGAAAAACGAGAAATCTTTGGAGAAAATAGTAAAAAACATTCCTTGAATTTTACGGTTGAGAGAGGAGTAGACAATTTAATTGGCATATATAAGAAGACTAAATAGAACATAAAACCTTGAATGTGGCCACGAGCAATTGAAGTAATTAATACAAGTGGCAAAACAAAGTAGAAAATCATATGAACATAGCAATAGTAGGTACCGGATACGTAGGATTGGTTTCGGGTACATGTTTCGCAGAAATGGGAGTCAATGTGACGTGCGTTGACATTGACGAGTCAAAAATCAACAGGTTGCTCAACGGAGAAATTCCGATTTATGAACCTGGACTCGACGAGATGGTGCTCCGCAACTATCGCGAAGGCCGTCTGAAGTTTACAACGGATTTGACAACGGTGCTGGATGATGTAGAAATCGTTTTCAGTGCAGTGGGCACACCTCCCGACGAGGATGGCAGCGCCGACTTGAAGTATGTGCTTGAGGTGGCGCGGACGGTTGGCCGCAATATGAAGAAATATGTGTTGTTGGTTACGAAGTCGACCGTGCCAGTAGGAACGGCGAAAAAGGTAAAAGCCGCCATTCAGGAAGAGCTGGACAAGCGAGGTGTCAATATTCCGTTTGATGTGGCATCCAATCCGGAGTTTCTTAAAGAAGGTGCGGCGATAAAGGATTTCATGAGTCCTGATCGCGTTGTTGTCGGTGTCGAGACAGAAAAAGCCAAGGATTTGATGAGCCGCCTTTACCGTCCTGTGATGCTCAACAATTTCCGCGTGATTTTTACAGACATTCCGAGTGCGGAAATGATAAAATATGCCGCGAATTCAATGCTTGCCACCCGCATCTCGTTTATGAACGACATTGCCAATCTTTGCGAACTTGTCGGTGCCGACGTGAATATGGTGCGCAAGGGCATCGGCAGCGACACGCGTATCGGCAGCAAATTCCTTTACCCGGGTTGTGGCTATGGAGGCTCGTGTTTCCCGAAAGATGTTAAGGCGTTGATAAAGACTGCGGAAAAGAATGGCTATCAAATGCAGGTGCTCAAAGCGGTTGAAGACGTTAATGAATATCAGAAGACTGTGGTTTTCAAGAAACTGCAGCAACATTATAATGGCGACTTGAAAGGCAGGACCATTGCATTGTGGGGACTGTCGTTCAAGCCGGAAACCGACGATATGCGCGAGGCGACATCGCTTGTTACCATCAAGTTGCTTCAGGAAGCAGGGTGCAGCGTCAGGGTGTTTGATCCGATTGCCATGTCGGAGTGCCGTCGCCGAATCGGAGACAGCGTTGCGTATGCCAAGGACATGTATGAGGCGGTGCTCGACGCCGACGCTTTGCTGATGCTTACGGAGTGGAAGCAATTCCGTATGCCTTCGTGGGCGGTGCTGAAGAAAACGATGAAATCGACGGTGGTAATCGACGGTCGCAACATTTATGACTCCAAAGAATTGGAGGAGAACGGTTTCACATATTATTGCATAGGACAGAAATAATGAAGATATTGGTTACAGGAGCCGCAGGTTTCATCGGCTCCCACCTGTGCTGGCATCTGCTTGGCAGAGGCGACGAGGTGGTAGGAATTGATAATTTGAACGACTACTATCCTGTGAGTCTTAAATATGCCCGTCTGCGGGAGGGCGGGATAGAGGAGCGCGACCTTGTGCAGGGGCACGAGGTGAGGAGCGCTAAATATCCAGGATTCCGTTTCCGCAGAATGGACATAACTGACAAATGGGCGTTGATGGACTTGTGCGGCAAAGAGCGTTTTGATGTTGTGGTCAATCTTGCAGCGCAGGCAGGTGTGCGTTATTCCATCGAGAATCCCGACGCATACGTGCAGAGCAACGTCGTCGGATTTCTCAATCTTTTAGAGTGCGTCCGCCGCTATCCGGTGAGGCATTTCGTCTACGCTTCGTCAAGTTCGGTGTATGGCGGCAATACGAAAACGCCGTTCTCGGAGGACGACCGGGTTGACAATCAAGTCTCAATCTATGCTGCCACAAAGAAGAGCAACGAGTTGATGGCAAACGTCTACAGTTACCTCTACGGAATCCCTGCCACAGGATTGCGGTTCTTTACGGTATATGGACCGTGGGGACGTCCCGATATGGCGCCGATGCTGTTTACTAAAGCGATACTTGCAGGCCGTCCGATAAAGGTGTTCAACAACGGCAATCTGTCGCGCGACTTCACATATATCAATGACATAGTCAACGGGACAGTGGGCGTTATCGACAATCCTCGGGAAGGCAACCGCGTGTACAATATCGGCTGCGGACACCCGACGCAGTTGATGGAGTTTATTCAGACCATTGAAACATGTCTTGGAAAGAAGGCGCAGATGGAGATGATGCCGATGCAGCCGGGCGATGTTTATCAGACATACGCCGACACCTCACGCCTCGCCGTCGAGATTGGTTATCGGCCATCCACACTGCTTGCCGACGGTATTGCAAAGTTTGTAGAATGGTATGAAATGTATGTGAAGTAAGAGATTGTTTCACGGCAATGTCCGATTTGGCAAGTATGATATATATAAAAGAATTCAAAAATAGGATACGTTCTAGCAAAGAAGGTAAGACTGTTTTTGCTAATTTGGGTTATCTGACATTACTTCAGGTCGCTGGCTATGTTTTCCCGCTGATAACAATGCCTTATCTCGCTCGAGTAATAGGAGCTGATGGCTTTGGAAAGATTGCATTTGCTACTGCGGTGGTAGTTTGGTTTCAGACTGTGGCAGATTGGGGATTTAATCTTACGGCAACACGTGATGTCGCTCAGAATAGATATGACAAGAATGTCGTCTCAAGAATATTTAGCAACGTATTTTGGTCAAGGTGCTTGTTGTCCATAATTTCAGGAATCTTGTTACTGCTGCTTATAGCCATTGTTCCATATTTTAGAGAGAACGCAGCAGTAATATTGATAACATTTTTGATAATTCCTGGTCAAATAATGTTTCCTGATTGGATGTTTCAAGCGATTGAGAAGATGAAATACACAACAATTTTCAATATTACTATGAAATTGATATTTACTGTTGCTGTGTTTATATTTATACGCGACAAAGAAGATTATCTTGTCCAACCGATTCTAGTCACTATGGGATATTTTGTGTGTGGAATAGGTGCGCTGTATCTGATTCTTCATAAGTGGGGTTATGCGTTGTATAAGCCTAAATGGCATGAAGTTATAAAAACAATCAAAGGAAGTGCCGACGTGTTTATTAATAATATTATGCCCAATTTTTACAATGGCTTTTCTGTTTTACTGTTGGGCTTCTTTAGTGGAGCTACTGCTAATGGAATCTATGATGGAGGAGATAAATTTCCGACAGTATTTTACCAATTTCAAATGGTCTTGTCTAGGGCCTTTTATCCATTTTTGGCCAGAAGGCAAGACAAGCATAGCTTTTACGCAAAATTGAATATGGTTACAACAATTCTCGGTGTGGTAGTGCTGATTGTTGTTTCTCCATGGGCAATCCACATTCTTCTTGGAGATGAGTTTCAAGAATCTGTTATTGTCATGCAAATACTAACTGTTTCTCTTATTTTTTTATCAATGAGTTATACTTATGGTACAAATTATTTAATAATAAAACACAGAGAGAAGCCATTGAGAAATCTGACATTTGTGACGTCAATTATTGGAATTTGTATTTCTTTTCCGCTAACTTATTATCTCTCGTATGTAGGCGCTGCTATTACAGTCTTTATATGTAGAGGAATGTTGGGTATTGGTTCTTTTATTTTGGCTCGTAAATACGGGACAAAATGATATAAAATGATTTGAATTCATAATATATATTGATTATGTATAAGTATAGATTCTCTATTTTTACAGCGACTTATAATCGGGCATCACGGCTTGAAGATTTAGCTGAGATGATTAATAATCAGTTGTTCAAAGGGCCATATGAATGGGTTATTGTAAACGATGGGTCTACAGATAATACAGTAGACGTTGTGTCCAATATTATGAAGAATTGCAATGTGCCAATAAAATTTATCAACAAGGGAAACGGTGGAAAACATACTGCTTGGCGTGAAGCAACCAAAGTTTTTGAAGGCCGATACGTTGTCACTTGTGATGATGATGACCCGATTACGCTTGATATGCTTGAAGTTTTTGACAAATATTGGAAAATGCTTGAAAAATCATCTTGCTATGACGCATTTTGGGAAGTGCGTTCACGATCACAATATGAGGATGGTAGATTGGTGGGACTTGAGTTGCCTAAGCCATATTTTGATTCAGACTATAATGAAGTAACATTCAAATTGCATAAAGGATGCGAGATGGTGGGATGTCGAAAGGTTGAGGTCTTAAGAAACGAAGCTGCGGTTCCTGATAATTTTATATTTGAGGAGCAATGCTCGAATTTCCCAGAGGGAATAAGATGGTCTCGCGCGGCGCGTAAATATAAAACAAGATTCGTTCCCGATATAACATGTACCTATACCATAGGTCATGACTCGCTTTGTTATACTCCTAAGAAAGGAGGAAGACGTTCGCCCAAAAAGAATTATAATAGTTTGGTGGATGCGTTATATTCTTTGAATGAGCAAGGCGATTTGCTAAAGAAGTATAATTATAAACAATATTTGATGACTATTTTGCAATTGGCCTATTCGGCAATAAGGGTGCATAAAAATATAATATTAGAAGTAAACAAAAAAGATAGACTTTTAACAATGATTGCTTATTTGCCTGGATTTTTCTTATATCTGGTAAGGCGAAAATAAAATATTTATTCAATGAGAGGTAGTGGTGCAATGGTGTTATAAGTTGTACAATTCTGCTTAATTCAGTTTAATGTTGGCAATCTACAGGCACTTTTGACAAAAGGATGCAGTCGTTGCGCAGTGCATTGATAAAGAAATGATTATTATGAATAAAATAATATCAATAATAAAGAATCCGTCACGGATAGGGTTGAGATTGCTGAGAATGTTTGGTTGGATGCTTTCCGACCGAATGTTTCTGAAAATTCAATTCCGTTTAAAAATGGGGTATCCATTGAATATAGACAATCCACAGACATACAATGAAAAATTGCAGTGGCTGAAACTGTACAACCGTCGTCCGGAATACACTAAGATGGTCGACAAATATGAGGTTAAAAAGTATGTGGCATCGATAATTGGAGAAGAACACATAATCCCGACTCTTGGATTGTGGGATAGATTCGAAGATATCGATTTTGACCAATTGCCCAGTCAATTTGTTCTGAAAACCACCAACGGAGGCGGAGGTGGAGGCGTGGTTGTATGCAAAGACAAAGCAATGCTTGACAAAAAGAAAACGAAGCGAATAATAGAGCGGTCGTTGCGCAGCAATATCTACAGAGGATTTAAGGAATGGCCGTATAAGAATGTGAAACCGAGAATTATCGCCGAAAAATATATGGAGGATGAAAGCGGCGAATTGAGGGATTATAAATTTTATTGTTTCAATGGCGTCCCACAGATTATTATGGTTGCAAATGATAGAAGTTCGGGAAATGTCGCATTCGACTATTTTGACATGCAATTCAACCATCTTCCTTATCAACAAGGTGCCTTGAACTCTAAGTTTAGTGTTCAAAAACCGGAAAATTTTGAGAAAATGAGACAATTGGCGGCACAATTGTCAAGTAGTGGATATTTGCCTCATATTAGAGTTGACTTGTATAATTGCTCTGGAAAAGTTTTTTTCGGAGAATTGACATTTTTTGATGCAAGCGGATATGCTGAGTTTAAGCCATTTGAATGGGATAGGAAACTTGGCGATATGATTGATTTAAAAAAGATTGATTAGTTGATGCAAAATAAATTGCTGATATTAGTAGCTCTTTTTACGGTATATTACTTGCAAGGGGCGTTATATCCATCGGGAAGTATTGTCTCGCAAGGTATATTGCTGATATATCTGTTGTTCGGTTTTTTTTGTTTTGTTAAAACGTTTGGCAATAGGGTGACACCGAGGTGCATAATGATTTGGTCGGTGTTTTTCTTGATACATGGTTTATGCTTCTTAATTTCGCCCAAGGAGGTGGTCGGCATAAAAAACGAGGCGATAGGTCGTGTCGCAACCTTTAATCAGTTCAAAGAGATCGCAACTTTTATGTTGACATTGTTTATTGGTTATTATTATTCTTATAAGAATAAGACTTCTGAAAAATACATTCTTTGGTTTGGAATAATCTTCTTTTTGTCATCAGTAGTGCAATATTATTATTCTCTTTCTCAATTGATGATAAAATATGGGGAGGAAACGACCAACAATGCCGGATACACGATGCTGACAGTGGTGCCATATTTGCCGATTGTATTCAAGCGAAAAAGAATATTAGGCATAATCATGGCAGTTGTTATTGTCGCACTTATAATGTGGAGCGCCAAGCGAGGTGCGTTGATTTGTCTTGCCGGGTCTGCCATATTTTCCCTCTTTTACTATTTGAAGACGCATAAGGTCAGGCTGAAAACCATTATGGTGATTATATTGCTGTCGTTTGTGGTGGGTTATTTTGTATATCAGCAATATCTTGACAATGAATACCTTCAATCCAGGATGGAGGCAACAATGGAAGGAAAGTCAAGCAATCGTGATGTTGCATATTCACAATTGTTCAACCATTGGCTAAATGAGACAAATCCTTTGTTGTTTTTGTTTGGAAATGGAACGGCCCAAACCATTACGGTGTGGGGAAACTATGGGCACAATGATTGGCTTGAATTGCTTATTGACAATGGGCTGGTTGGAGCTCTGGTTTATTTTGCAATGTTTATCACCACTATATCCTATATAAGAAAGGCAAGATTGAGCAAATTGAACAAGATGTCGGCTTATTTGTGCGTGTTGATATTGTTCATGCAGTCTTGTTTCTCGATGGGGTTCTCTGACGGTGGAAGCGGAGTCTATATACTTCTTTTAGGTGTTATAATTGGAAATAATGAAAAACGGGAAGCGCGTATTGCTATTTATTGATAGTATGGAAGCCGGTGGGGCACAGAGGCAGATGGCGTATTTGGCTTGCTTGCTGATGCAGCGCGGTTATGTTGTGAAGATAATAACGTATGGCGATAATTCGTTTTACGCACCTATGCTTAAAAGCGGAGGCGTCTCAACAGAAGAAATAAAAGGAGCAGATTCGTATATAAAACGGATTCCCAAAGTGAAAATTGCAATTGATGAATTTAAGCCTGATTGTGTTATATCCTTCTTAGACACGCCATGTATGATAGCCTCATTAATTAAGGCTGTTTATAGAAAGGAGTGGAGATTGGTAGTTTCTGAGCGGAACACGACTCAGAAAATGACATTAAGGGAACGGATTAAATTTTATTTATATAAATATGCTGATGCTATTGTCCCAAATTCACATTCTCAGGAAAAATTTATAATCAAGCAATATCCTCATTTCATAAAAAAAACGCGTACAATAGTGAATCTTGTTGATTTAGAGAAATTCCATCCTGTTAAGAAAACCTTGGATTCAAATCAACTTCAGATTATGGTTGCTGCAACATTATGGCCGCCTAAAAACGCATTGAGACTGATACGTGCAATCAAAGAGGTCGTGAATAAGGGGTTTGTAAATTTTCAGGTTAAATGGTACGGTCATTCTGGAAGTGAATACGAAATGGAGTGCAACAAGCTGATAAAAGAGCTGGGCTTGAATAATTATGTCAAATTGTTGCCAAAAAGTCAGAACATTGTTGAGAAATATCAAGAAGCTGATTGGTTTTGTTTACCATCATTTTATGAAGGTACTCCAAATGTTATTTGCGAAGCGATGGCTTGTGGTTTGCCGGTGATTTGCAGCGATGTGTGCGACAACCATTATTATGTGAAGCCAGGAGTGAATGGATTCTTGTTTAACCCAAATTCTGTAGAAAATATGGCAGACATCATAATAAAAGCGTTGGATGTGTCAAAAGATAAAATGTGGAAAATGGGAGATAAAAGCAGGATAATTGCAGAAAAACAATTGTCGGCAGAGAGATTTATTGATGAATATTGTAGCGTGATAGATGCATTGTAGAAAGATTTTATTTTGTGCGCCGCGAGATACAGCATTGGGGGGAATTGCCCGATGTGTTGACCATTTGATGACGTATTACGAGCATCTGCATAATCCGGGAGTGGATATAGAATTGTTCAGAATGGAGCGGACTGCGTTGATTACTCCAACGACAGGCTTCATGAAACGGATAATTATTGGAGTAAAAGATTATGTCTCGTTATTGCATCGATTCGGAAAGCGTTTGAGTGGCAAGAACGATTTTGATATTGTGCATGTGGCGACAAGTGGATCGTTGGGCTTCGTGAAGGATATATTGATGCTGCGTAAGGCGAAAAGCATAGGATTAAAAACGATTTTACATTTCCATTTTGGCCGTGTGCCTGAAATTATAGAAAGCAGAAATTGGGAATGGCATTTATTGAAACGAGCATTGCAATTGTCGGATAAGGTAATTGTAATCGATATGAAGTCGTACAATGCGTTGAAATCTATAGGTTGTGATAATGTTTGCTATTTGCCCAATCCGATTGCTCCAAGTGTTTGCGATTTTGTAAAAGCAAATCCAGGAATAAAAAGGGAACGGCATACTATATTATTTGCCGGGCATGTGTATCCAACAAAAGGCGTATTCGAATTAGTGGATGCTTGCCGTAAGATTCCAAGCGTGAAGGTTAAGTTGATAGGAGCTGTATCGGATGATATGCGGCGGCAACTGAATGCTGGAAGAGAAAAGACGGCCGCTGACAATGAGCTTCAAATTGTTGGTCAAGTGCCGTTTGAAGATGTGCTTAAAGAAATGATGTCTTGCTCAGTATTTGCATTGCCAACCTATACAGAGGGATTTCCCAATGTGATTTTGGAGGGAATGGCTTGTGGCTGCCCAATAGTTACAACACCAGTCGGGGCAATTCCGGAAATGCTTGACATAAATAATGTTGGCGGAGAATGTGGTGTTGTGGTACCTGTGAAAAATGTGGAAAAACTCAAGGAGGCCATTGAAAGGTTGCTCGATAATTCCGAATATGCGGAAATGCTTGGAGCTAGGGCAAAAGAACGTGTCGTCGCAGAGTATTCAATTGATTCCGTTTGGCATAAAACCATTAATATATGGAGAAATGTATGAATGAATTAAAAAACAACCGTTTTGTTAGAGCCGGGTACTTCTTTGTCAAACAATGGCTCGGAGTGAAACGAAATAAGTTTGGATTCTGCGGCAAGGATGTTGTGCTGTCTCCACCATTTTTTATAGATAAACCGGGCAATGTATATCTATATGACAAGACGAATATTGGAGCAAATTCTTATCTGGCTGTTCCAAACGCTAAGTTCATCATTAAAAGCCATTGCTCCATAGCAGAAGGGTTAACGGTACATACGGGAAATCATGCAAGATTAAAAGGTCGTTTTGTATCAGATATAACAGATGCAGATAAACCGGATGGCTATGATAAAGACATTGTTGTTGAGAATGATGTGTGGATCGGTTGCAATGTAACCTTATTGTCTGGAATTACAGTTGGTCGAGGCGCAACGATTGCGGCCGGAGCTGTGGTGTCAAGAAATGTTCCTCCTTATTGCATAGTGGGTGGGGTGCCTGCAAAGGTGTTAAAATTCTATTGGACAATTGAAGAAATCATAGAGCATGAAAAACAACTATATTCAGATTCTGAAAGATATACACGAGAAGAATTGGAAGAATTTCTTAAAGCCGTGAATAGATAATGATGATTCGAATCCGGGTAAGACAACAAAACTTGCATTCTTTGTCGCGTTGCAAGCGGTGCGCGGGCGTGGCAAACAAAAATATGAGGAGGCATGCCGCCAAAGGGCTGTGACTTGCTTCAACAAGGATGACCGCTATGCCGACTATGTGCGGCTGTATGATCGGGTGTGCCAGTGAAGAACACATATCGCTGCGTTGTGGCGAATATGGAAATGATAGAATTCAACAAGGACTTATTGGAAGAACTGCTGGCTGCGGCTCGGAGGAATCCGAGGTTGCGGCAGGGCAGGGATATGCGTACGTCGGAGGCTGACAGCAGCCAGCGTATGCTTAACGCTTTGCTGCCGGGAACGGTGGTGGCTGTGCATCGCCATCCTCGGTCGACGGAGACGGTGGTGTGCCTTCGCGGAAGGATGGACGAAGTGATTTTGGAGGAGCGTGACGGGCGGCTTGTGGAGACGGAGCGCATACGGCTTTGTCCGGAGGAAGGACGCTATGGCTGCCAGGTGCCGCCGGGTGCGTGGCACACGGTGGAGGTGGTTGAGCCGTCGGTGATACTTGAGGCTAAAGACGGCGCCTATGGAGCTGACGGCAGTGAAATGTGGAACGAAAAACAATAAAAACAACATACACGATATGAGCATTTTTGCAGGAAAGACATTGATGATAACGGGCGGAACGGGTTCGTTTGGCAATGCTGTGTTAAACAGATTTTTACGTACTGACATCGGCGAAATCCGCATTTTTTCGCGCGATGAGAAGAAACAGGATGATATGCGCCATGAGTATCAGGTGAAATATCCGGATGTGGCGCATAAGATAAAATTTTTTATCGGGGATGTGCGCGACCTTCAGTCGTGTCGCAATGCGATGCCTGGCGTTGACTATATCTTCCATGCGGCGGCGCTTAAGCAGGTGCCGAGTTGCGAGTTTTTCCCGATGGAGGCAGTTAAGACCAATGTGATCGGTACAGACAATGTGCTTACGGCAGCCATCGAGGCTGGCGTCGGCGCAGTAATCTGCCTGTCGACCGACAAGGCTGCCTATCCAATCAATGCGATGGGTACGACGAAGGCCGTGGAGGAGAAGATTGCCGTGGCCAAGAGCCGTTATTCGGGCAAGACCAAGATTTGCTGTACACGTTATGGCAATGTGATGTGTTCGCGCGGTTCGGTGATTCCGTTGTGGATTGACCAGATACGCAATGGTAATCCGATTACGATTACGGAGCCGCGGATGACGCGTTTTATTATGTCGCTCGAGGAGGCGGTAGACTTGGTGCTGTTTGCATTCGAGCACGGGCATAATGGCGACATTCTCGTGCAGAAAGCTCCGGCGTGCACCATACAGACGCAGGCAGAGGCTGTGTGTGAGCTGTTTGGTGGCAAGAAGGAGGAAATCAAGGTAATCGGTATTCGCCACGGAGAGAAGATGTATGAAACGTTGCTGACCAACGAGGAGTGTGCCAAAGCGGAGGATATGGGCAATTTCTATCGTGTGCCTGCCGACAACCGCTCGCTCAACTACGACAAGTTTTTCACAGAGGGCGACCAGAAACGTTGCGATTTGACGGAATTCAATTCCAACAACACTCGACGTCTTGATCTTGAGGAGACGAAGGCAAAGATTGCGGCGCTTGAGTATATCCAGAATGAACTGAAGGGTATTGAAAATATAGCGAAATGAGAATCTTGGTGACAGGCGCGAAGGGTTTTGTCGGTAGAAACCTGTGTGCGCAGCTTAAGAATATCCGCGACGGCAAGGCGCGTTGCTATGGCAACGTGACGATCGACGAGGTTATGGAATATGATCTTGACACCGACCCCGGGTTGCTTGACGAGTGGTGTGGCAGAGCAGACTTCGTTTTTAACCTTGCTGGAGTGAACCGGCCAAAAGACCAGGCGGAGTTTATGCAAGGCAATTTCGGGTTTGCCTCTACGCTGCTCGACACGTTGAAGCGTTGCGGCAACACTTGTCCGGTGATGCTCTCTTCGAGCATCCAGGCAACGTTGATTGGACGCTATGGCGAGTCGGACTACGGGAAGAGTAAACTGGCAGGAGAAAATCTGTTTTTCGACTACGGCAAAGAAACCGGGGCCAAAGTGCTTGTCTACCGTTTCCCTAATTTGTTCGGCAAATGGTGTCGTCCGAACTATAATTCTGCAGTTGCGACATTCTGCAACAACATTGCCAATGATTTGCCGATACAGGTGAACGACCGCTCGACCCAATTGGAATTGCTATATGTCGACGATCTTGTGGATGAGATGATTGCAGCATTGCGTGGCGAGGAGCATCATTGCGAGTTTGACGGAGTGAATACCGTGCTCTGCAAAGATGGTGCGTATTGCGCCGTGCCAGTGAGCCATCGTGCCATTCTTGGCGAAATAGTGGATTTGCTTGAATCGTTCCATTCACAGCCACAAACGTTGATGATGCCGGAGATTGCTGAAGGCTCGTTTGCAAAAAAATTATACAGCACCTATCTTTCGTATCTGCCCAAAGAAAAGGTGGCCTTCCCATTGAAAATGAATGTTGACGACCGCGGTAGTTTCACGGAATTACTTAAGACGGCAGATTGCGGTCAGTTCTCGGTAAACATCTCCAAGCCTGGCATCACCAAGGGGCAACATTGGCACAATACGAAGTGGGAATTCTTCATCGTAGTCAGCGGACGTGCGTTGATTGAGGAGCGTCGCATTGGCTCGGACGATGTGTTGCGTTTTGAGGTGAGCGGAGATAAGATAGAAGCTGTGCATATGTTGCCAGGCTACACGCACAATATCATCAATCTGTCGGAAACCGACGACTTGGTGACATTGATGTGGGCAAACGAACGGTTTAATCCAGAAAAACCAGATACATATTTTGAAAAAGTATAGAAACAATGAAACTCGATTATAGTGACATACATTTTGCCGACGACGGTCGATTGAAGCTGGTCATCATCGTGGGCACACGACCGGAAATCATCCGTCTGGCAGCAGTAATCAACAAATGCCGTAAATATTTTGATTGTATACTTGCCCATACAGGACAGAACTATGACTACAATCTTAATGGGGTGTTTTTCCACGACTTGAAACTGAAGGACCCCGAGGTTTATATGGATGCGGTAGGCGATGATTTGGGCGCAACTGTCGGCAACATAATCAATTGCTCGTATAAGTTGTTGTCGCAGGTTAAGCCAGATGCGATGCTTGTGCTTGGCGACACCAATTCGTGTCTGTCGGTGATACCGGCAAAGCGTTTGCACATTCCTATATTCCACATGGAGGCAGGCAATCGATGCTTTGATGAGTGCCTTCCGGAAGAAACCAATCGGAGGATAGTCGACATTATTTCCGATGTGAATATGTGCTACAGCGAGCATGCCCGTCGCTATTTGAATGCTTCAGGTGTGGCAAAAGAGCGTACTTACGTTACTGGATCGCCGATGGCGGAGGTGCTTCATCAAAATTTGGCAGAAATAGAAGCATCTGACGTACATGCGCGTCTTGGCTTGGAGAAGGGTAAATATATCCTTCTTTCTGCTCATCGTGAGGAGAATATCGACACGGAAAAGAATTTCAAATCTTTGTTCACTGCAATTAATGCAATGGCAGAGAAATACGATATGCCGATACTTTATTCTTGTCATCCTCGCAGCCGCAAGCGATTGGAGCAGAGTGGATTTAAGCTTGATGGACGTGTGATACAGCATGAACCGCTTGGCTTTCATGATTACAACTGCTTGCAGATGAACGCATTTGCGGTTGTTTCGGATTCTGGAACATTGCCGGAGGAAAGTTCGTTTTTCACATCTGTCGGGCATCCGTTCCCGGCAGTGTGTATACGCACGTCGACAGAACGCCCAGAGGCAATGGATAAAGGGTGCTTTATCCTTGCCGGCATTGATGAGCGTTCGCTGCTCCAAGCCGTAGATACAGCCGTGGAGATGAACATTAACGGTGACAATGGTATCCCTGTGCCAAATTATACGGATGAAAATGTGTCGACCAAAGTGGTTAAGCTTGTCCAGAGCTACACTGGAGTCGTGAATAAAATGGTTTGGAGAAAATAGGAAGCTGTAAATTTTATCTTGAATGATATGAAAAAACTATGGATTGTAACAGAATTGTTTTATCCAGAAGAGACATCTACAGCGTTTATCCTGACTAAAATAGCAAATGCTTTGTCGGATAAATTTGATGTAAATGTTATTTGCGGACCAGAGTCTTATGGTAGAGCGGCATTGGAGGATAATCCATCAACAAAGTTGTCATTGGATGGAAGGATTAAAATCCATAGAGTTTCAAATTGTAATTTGAATAAAGATAAAATATTCACGAGATTGTTGCGCTTCCTAATAATAGGTTTTAAACTATCTTTTTCATTATGGAAAAACGCAAAAAAACAAGATTGTGTTTTTATTGTAACAAATCCAGCTCCGCTTTTAATAAGCGTTGCCTTAATCAAAAGAATCAAGAAGTTTCCGCTCTATATATTGGTGCATGATGTCTTTCCCGAAAATACAATTCCAGCGGGGGTAATATCCTCAGATAAGACTTTCGGGTATAAATTGCTGAGGAAATGTTTCAATTGGGCTTACAAATCTGCGGACTGCTTAATTGTTTTAGGTCGAGATATGCGCCAAATCATGAAGTCGAAATTGGGAAAAAATCAAAACAATACAAAAATAGAGATAATAGAAAATTGGGCTGAGAATGATATTGCGCAATTGAATCCTATGAATAAATCGAAAAACATTGTAATTCAATATGCGGGAAATATAGGACGAGTACAGGGACTGAAAAGCTTTATTCAACAATATGCCGAGGCAATGAATCCAATAGTTTCTCTAGAATTATGGGGTGATGGTGCGATGAGAAAAGAGTTGGAGGAATATGCAAAAGAAAATGACGTACAAAATATCTTTTGGGGAGGCAAATATAGTCGGTCTCAGCAAAATGAGATATTTGGTAGATGTGATATTTCTCTTGTGACTTTGTCTGATGGAATGTTTGGTTTGGGAGTGCCTTCAAAGTCATATAACATAATGGCTGCGTCAAAGCCAATTCTTTTTATAGGTGATTTAGAAAGTGAGATTGCACAAACTGTGAAAGAGAATGATATAGGTTTCTGTTTTGCTCCCAATGATTGTAATGGTATTATTGCCTTTTTGAAAAATTTGGAAAAAATATCAAAGAAAAAATTGTCAGAAATGGGTCAACGTGCAAGTTCCCTTTCAAAAACGAAATATTCAGAATCAGAAATTCTTAATAAGTTCAAAAATATTGTAGACTGAGTATAGTATTATGAAAGTTACGATGATAGGAGCCAGTGGATTTGTGGGGACACGTCTGCTGGGATTGCTGAAGGAAAGCGAAAAAGAATATCAGTTGAAGAATGTCGACTTGTTGCCGAGCCATTTTTTCAACGACTTGACAGTGATTGGAGATGTCCGTGAGCAGAAGCAGATGGACGAGCAGCTTAAAGGCGCGGATGTTGTGGTGCTGCTTGCGGCACAACATCGCGACGATGTGTCGCCGACATCGCTTTATTACGACACCAATGTAGGCGGAATGGAAGTTACATTGCGTGCGATGGAAAAGAATGGCGTGAAACGCATCGTGTTTTTCTCCTCCGTCGCTGTTTATGGATTGAACAAGAAGAACCCAAACGAGGAGCATCCCAAAGACCCGTTCAATCATTATGGAAAATCGAAATGGCAGGCAGAGCAGGTTTTGCAAGAGTGGCATAAATCGCATCCGGATTGGAACGTGAATATTATTCGTCCAACGGTAATCTTTGGAGAGCGTAACCGTGGAAATGTGTATAATTTGTTGCGGCAGATTTCAAGTGGAAAATTTCTTATGGTTGGCGACGGCAACAACAAGAAATCGATGGCATATGTGGGCAACATAGTCTCTTTCGTAAAATTTATGATAGACAATTGCACGAAGGGTTATAATGTGTTCAATTATATAGATAAGCCGGATATGACTATGAACCAGCTCGTAGAGCATGTGGAAAAGGTGCTTGACAAGCGCATTCCGTCGACTCATTTCCCATATTGGCTTGGAATGATGGGTGGATATTGCTTCGACTTGCTTGCGGCAGTGATGCGTAAAAAGTTGACTGTTAGTTCCGTGAGGGTGAAGAAGTTTTGTGCCACAACGGAATTTGACTCAACAAAAATGCAGGAGTCGGGATTCAAGCCGCCATACACACTTGCTGAGGGATTGGCACGAACTTTGGAATTTGAGTTTGTGCATCCTCGTACGGATGACGTGACATTCAAAACAGAATAGCTTAATTGAGTGTGACTGACCGGATTGAAACATATCTGAGGCGAGTCGCAACGACTGGTTGTGGCGTAGAAGAGCTTGGCGCGGCGGTAAGAATTTGCAAGGCGGGGTGGAGTGCGCAACTCGATGGGACGCCATTGCTTGATGGAGTGGATTTTGTGAAAACAGGGAATCTGTTGTTCGCGAGAATCCGTGCGAAGCTTGCTACGGAGAATGATGCTGCGGCAAAATGCCGGTTGTTGGCACTTATGCATGATGCGATGACTGGTGTTGGCTCGGAGTGGTCGTCAAGGAAGGATGACGTGTTTGTCAATGCGTTTCTGACGGAAGCTGACGGCTGCTGGCGTGAGGCGTGCCGCGAAGACGGATTGCTGAGGGCGTTGTTGTGCCGTGTATCTGCATATTATTTGTATTGTCAGGAAGAGGATACTAATTTGTCGGTGCGAGGATTTGTCGACTCATGTATTGACGGATGGCGGAATTCTCTGACTGAAAATCTATGGGACGGCGCACCTGTTTCGTTGACTCTTGAGCGGCTTGCCGCAATGCAGTCGGCCGCGCAAACGGATGCTGATGTGGAATTGATGACACTTGTGGACGAAGCGTTGGAAAAATGTTGCGAAGTTGTCATGTCAGGACACTGTGGCTTGAATGACCTTGCGTGTCTTTATGATATGCTGACGGTCGGCGGGCATTATGATAAAGCGTATCATTGTTTGGGCTTGAAGCCAATGACAAGGTCAGATAGTGATGGCTGGTTTGTGCGTCAATCGATGATTTTTGCATCTGAATGTCGTCGTGCGGTCAGTTTGTCGGCGGTATAATTTCGGAGTTGATTAGTTTTTTGTACTTTTGTGATGTTTAACGAAAAAACAGAGACATAAGATATGAAGACAAAAGACGAACTTATTGACGAATTGCTTGATTTGGCGTTTGCCGAGGATATCGGTGACGGAGACCACACAACGCTTTGCTGCATTCCTGCCGACGAGATGGGCAAGCAGCATTTGCTCGTAAAAGAGGAAGGCATTCTTGCAGGAGTGGAGATTGCCAAGAAGGTGTTCCATAAATTTGATCCAGAGCTGAAGATGACTGTGTTTATCAACGACGGAGCGCATGTGAAGCCCGGAGATGTGGCTTTCGTGGTGGAAGGCAGAGTGCGTTCGTTGCTTCAAACGGAGCGTCTGATGCTTAACATCATGCAGCGTATGAGCGGCATTGCTACTATGACGGCAAAATATATGGATCGATTGAAGGGCTTGAAAACAAAAGTGCTTGACACCCGCAAGACGACTCCAGGAATGCGTATGCTTGAGAAGGAGGCTGTGAAGATTGGCGGCGGAATGAATCACCGTATAGGCTTGTTTGACATGATTCTGTTGAAAGACAACCATGTAGACTTTGCCGGCGGTATTGCAAATGCCATCAATAAAGCGAATGAATACATTAAAGCCAACCATAAGGATGGCATGAAAATTGAAATCGAAGTGCGCAACTTTGATGAGCTTGATGAGGCGCTTGCCACAGGTCACGTTGACCGCATAATGCTTGACAATTTCACTCCGGAAAATACGAAGAAGGCTGTCGACATTGTGGCTGGACGATGTGAATTGGAGTCATCGGGCGGCATTACATTCGACACGCTCCGTGACTATGGCGAATGCGGAGTCGACTATATCTCTGTCGGAGCTTTGACTCATTCTGTCAAAGGTTTGGATATGAGTTTTAAAGCCTGCTAATTCTGCTTTACAGAAAGCATATCGGAAATATGAAAGCCTGCAAAATCAGTGATGGTTTTGTGGGCTTTCCCTTTTATTGCATCTAATGGCAGAGTGGTGGCAAGCCCGATAACGGTTGCTCCAGCAGCTTTTCCTGATTCGATGCCCGACAATGAGTCTTCAAAAACGAAGCAGTTCTCCGGGCTGACGCCAATAGCTTTTGCTCCAAGGAGATACGGCTGTGGGTGCGGTTTGGAGAATGTTACCAGATCGCTTGTTATTACGGCTTTGAATTTGTCGCGGAATCCAGGATTCTGGCTATAGAGATTTTCCATTTTCTGCAATGAACTGCTCGTCACAATGGCGCATTCAATGCCGGCTTCGTTAAGTTCGTCGACAAACCTCATGGCTTCGATAAAAGGAGTATAGCGCATATCCTTTTCGAAGCAGGAGATCATATCCAGTATTTGCTGCTGGATATTTTTGTCAGGAAAATATGTGCCGAGGATTTTGGGCAGAGTTGAACCCTTTATTATGTGAGCAAAGTCGGGCACATTTGTTGGAAACACCTTGTCAACATCTTCCCAAAATTCAGTATATATGCTTTCGCTGTCAATCAGAACTCCGTCAAGATCGAATAATACGCCAGTTTTCATTGTGTAAATAAGTTTTAGACTGCAAAGGTAGGAACTTTTGTGATGAATTTGCAAAATAATTTTGTGGAATGGGGAAATGTGAGTAATTTCGGTTGAATTTTTAGAATATGACAAAAGAATTTCAATTACGAGTGGATCCGCGTACGGCAGCCGACAATGAACGTGTAGCTGCATTTGTCGCCCGACAGGGGAATTTTGACCGTGGCAGGATAAAATTGTTGCAGATTTTGAAACGCTCAATCGATGCCCGTCAGCGTCGGGTCATGGTCAATTTGACGGTTAGATGCTTTATTGATGAACTCCCGGATAATATAAATCGCTATGAACCATATCGCTATGGCGATGTGAGCAATGCGCAGACAGTGGTGGTTGTAGGGGCCGGTCCAGGAGGTTTGTTTGCCGCACTCAGATTGATAGAGCTCGGCTTGCGTCCGGTGGTTCTTGAACGAGGCAAGAACGTTGACGATCGCCGTCGTGACTTGGCTCGCATATCAAGAGAAAACATCGTTGACGAGAATTCGAACTACAGTTTTGGAGAAGGTGGCGCTGGTGCGTATTCAGACGGTAAGTTGTACACGCGGAGCAAAAAACGCGGTTCTGTTGACAGAGTATTGCAGATATTCAATCAGTTCGGCGCATCTGAAAACATTCTTATAGACGCTCATCCACATATCGGATCAGACAAACTTCCGGCTGTTATCAAGGCAATGCGGCAGCAGATTCTGAAAAGCGGTGGAGATGTGCGCTTCTCAACACGTGTGACAGGACTGAAGATGGACGGAATGTCGGTTGTTGGCGCCGTTTGCGAGGATGGCTTGGAATTTGACGGCCCGGTCATTCTTGCCACTGGTCATTCTGCGCGAGATGTATACAGAATGCTTGAAGGGCTAAATATCGAAATAGAGGCAAAAGGCATCGCGGTAGGAGTGCGTTTGGAGCATCCTCAAAAGCTTATAGACCAGATACAATATCATTCATCTGAAGGCCGTGGCGAATGGCTTCCTGCTGCTGAATATAGTTTTGTGACTCAAGTTGACGGTCGCGGCGTGTACTCGTTCTGTATGTGCCCGGGCGGAATCATCGTGCCGGCAGCAAGTGGACCGAATCAACTTGTTGTTAATGGAATGTCGCCGTCAAATCGAGGATCACGATGGGCAAATTCAGGTATGGTAGTTGAAATCCGACCAGAGGATGTGGATGAAGAATATGCGAAATATGGCAACTTGAAGATGATGGCTTTCCAAGAGGACTTGGAAAGACTTTGCTATGAACAGGCGGGAAAGACGCAAAATGCCGGGGCGCAGCGTATGCGCGACTTTGTAGAAGGTAGGGCATCGGTCGATTTGCCACGCACATCGTATGCTCCAGGCATTCACCCGTCGCGTCTTGACAAATGGTTGCCGGAGCAGATTGGTAAACGTTTGCAGCAAGGATTCCGAAAATTTGGAAGTTTTGCGCGAGGGTTCCTTACCAATGAGGCGATATTGATTGGTGTTGAGTCACGCACGTCCTCACCAGTGCGTATCCCGCGTGACAGGGAAACTATGGTGCATATACGCATTGATGGACTTTATCCTTGTGGAGAGGGAGCCGGTTATGCCGGAGGCATTGTCTCTGCGGCGATGGACGGAGAAAAATGTGCGGAGGCAGTTGCGAAATTGTTGAATAATTAAGCACTATAGATATGGAGAATGGTGTAAAGAAGGATTTATATAAATATTTGCGTTCAGTCGGAGAACTAGATGAGCGTATGCCGGAGTGCCCTGATGTGGCTGACGCTTGGCGGAAAATAGCGGAGGCATATCTTCCGGATGGGATAAGAGAATTTAGTGGCTATCCGACGGTCTCGTTAGGATGGATGATGTTTCTGGGAATGGCGATGGCACAGTTCTGGGATGAGAATTGGACAGAATATGGGCAGAATACCAATATCTATGAGATGCTGAGGGACAAACGTGGATACGATAATATGGATGAATATATTCTTGAGGAGGTATTGCGTCTTGATGCTGAAAAGCGGCGGCAGACAAGCCAACTCGTAGGAGAGTGTGCGTCGCGGACTCTCGCTATATTGAGGAACTCAGACATAGAAGCTGGTACGGAGGACGCTTTCAGGGGCTATGTGGCGTGTTTGCGTCAAATATATCTGTACGGTGCTGCTGTTCAGCTTAATCGGTTGGGATACCATATGACCTTAATGGGATAAAAAAATCCGCAGAATATTCTGCGGATTTTTTTATGTTTCAATTACGATTATTTGATGATATCGTATTTTTTGAATACTTTCTGAATGCATTCAAGAGCTCTGTCGACTTGTTCGATTGTGTGTGTCGCCATAAGGCTGAAACGAATCAAAGTGTCTTGCGACGGAACGGCCGGTGATACAACAGGGTTTACAAATATGCCATCTTCAAGAAGGTCGCGAGTTACTGCAAATGTCTTGTCGTTGTCGCGGATGAAGAGAGGAATGATAGGAGTAGAAGTGTGACCAATCTCACAACCGATGTTTCTGAATCCATCCAATGCATAGTTTGTAACCTTCCACAAGTGTTCGATTCTTTCAGGCTCGCTCTCCATAATATCGAGGGCTGCGTTTACAGCAGCTGTAGACGCTGGTGTGATGCTGGCGCTGAAGATGTAAGATCGCGAGTTGTGGCGGAGGTAGTTTGCAGTCACAGAGTCTGTCGCGATGAAGCCTCCAAGAGCGGCAAACGATTTGCTGAAAGTGCCCATAATCAAATCGACGTCTTTTGTCACACCGAAGTGGTCGCATGTGCCACGTCCTTGATTGCCAAACACGCCGATGCCATGTGCCTCGTCGACATAAATGGCGGCATTATATTTCTTTGCAAGTTCGCAAATCTTAGGCAGGTTTGCCACGTCGCCTTCCATAGAGAATACGCCGTCGGTAATAATTAATTTAACTTTGTCGGGATCGCACATTTGGAGCTTTTTCTCGAGGCTTTCCATGTCGTTGTGCTTATATTTAATCTTTTTCGACATAGAAAGACGGCATCCTTCAATGATTGAGGCATGGTCGAGTTCATCCCAAAGGATGTAGTCTTCACGACCAGTCAGACATGAAGCAACACCAAGATTAACCTGAAAACCGGTAGAGTAAATAATGGCTTCGTCTTTTCCGACGAATTTAGCCAATCTATCTTCCAAGGCAATGTGGATGTCGAGGGTGCCATTAAGGAAACGAGAACCAGCGCATCCGGTTCCATATTTTTTTGTGGCGGCAACAGCGGCTTCAATTACTTTAGGATGGTTTGTAAGACCAAGGTAGCTATTGGAGCCAAACATTAATACTTTTTTGCCGTTTATTAAGACTTCAGTATCCTGCTCGCTTTCGATTTTGCGGAAGTATGGGTAAACACCTGCCGCTTTGGCTTTTTGGGGAGCGTCATATTTTGCCAATTTCGCCTGTAATAACTTCATAGTTTATGGGGTTAATTTTATGATTTAGTATAAACTATCTATATGCTCTTTTACATACAGGCTGCAAATTTAGCGAATTTTTTCTGAAACATCTGAAATTCGAGCAAAAAAAATGCACAATGGCTCTTTTTTGTGCATTTTTCAAGCGATTTGCATTATCTTTGTATAATATAGGCTGCATCTCGGCATAACATTGTCAAGCAAGCTTGAATGTTCTGCGCTCGATTTGCACTATCTTTGTAAAAACAAAAATAAAAAATATGAGAAAACTACGGATATTAGTATCGTTTGCGTTTGTGATGATTGGTGTGCTGACTTTGTCGGCGCAGATGTTGAATCCATTGACGTGGAATGTGAGGCTGGAATCGAATGGCGGTTCTGATGCCGAATTGGTCGTGGAGGCAAAGATAGAACGTGGCTGGCATCTGTATGATATTAAATTGCCGAAAGATGGGCCGGTGCCTACGTCTATTGTTTGGGATAAAGACCGCCTTAGGAATGTTGAAATTGTCGGTGATTTGACTCCGAACCGTAAGGCAGAGGAAAATGTTGATATGTTTTTCCATTTGATTCTGGGCACGTGGGAGAATTCGGTGACTTTCCATCAGAAAGTTAGGCTGGCCAACCCTAATGATTATAATATTGAGGGCGCGATTGTTGGGCAGGTCTGCAACGATGAAACGTGCCAACGTAAGAAACAAGAATTCAAATTTTTTAAAGAGTCGGCAGCCGTCGCTTTGCAGGACACTGTGCCTGTGACGGTGGCGGGGAATGTTGTTGCATCCGAGAAGTCGGGTGGATTGAAGATGTCTTCGAATTGGAATCCCGTTGTTGCGGCAGGTGCCCAGTCGGAAGAAAGCCAGTCAATGCTTTTTATTTTTCTGGGTGGATTGCTTGGCGGTCTGCTGGCTTTGCTGACACCGTGTGTGTGGCCGATGATTCCACTTACGGTCAGTTTCTTCCTCAAGCGCTCGTCAAATCGAAAAAAGGCGGTTGCCCAGGCTCTGGTTTACGGATTGTCGATTATTGTCATATATTTACTTTTGGGGCTTGTGATAACCGTTGCTTTCGGTCCTGGAACGCTCAATGAAATGGCGACAAGTGCATGGTTCAATGTGCTGTTCTTTATTTTGCTTGTGGTATTTGCAATTTCATTTTTCGGCGTTTTTGAAATAACAATGCCGAGCGGGCTTACGAATGCCGTTAACAGCAAGGCTGGAAAGACGACGGGTCTTATAAGTTTGTTCCTGATGGCATTTACTTTGGTGCTCGTTTCGTTTTCATGCACTGGTCCTATAATAGGGACACTGCTTGTCGAGGCGGTCACGCAGGGGAGCGTCGTCGGTCCGGCTGTAGGTATGCTCGGATTTGCAATTGCATTGGCAGTGCCGTTTTCTGTGTTCGCAATATTTCCATCGTGGTTGAAAGGCTTGCCGAAGTCGGGCGGATGGTTGAATACGATGAAGGTGATTCTTGGTTTTGTGGAGTTGGCATTGTCGTTGAAGTTCCTGTCTGTAGCAGATTTGGCATATGGTTGGCACATCTTGGATAGAGAGGTGTTCATAGCGTTGTGGGTAGCAATATTTGTGTGTCTTGGATTGTATCTGCTCCGAATCATCCGATTCTTCGGCGATTCCGACAAAACGCATATTGGTGCGCTGCGCTTGATGGCGGCGGTCGTTTCGCTTGCCTTCGCCGCATATCTGCTTCCGGGTCTTTGGGGCGCACCGCTGCGAAGCGTCAGTGCGTTCACTCCACCCTTGTCTACGCAGGATTTCAATCTTTATGAAGCCGGGAAGTTTGTTAAATACGATGACTTTGATGAAGGAATGGAGGCTGCGAAGAAAATGGAGAAACCGGTGTTCCTTGATTTTTCTGGATACGGATGTGTCAATTGCCGGAAGATGGAAGCCGCTGTCTTTGAGAATGCTAAGGTGAAGGACTTGATAGAACGTGAGTTTGTAATGATAACACTGATGACCGATGACAAGCAGGAACTTCCGAGCATGATAGAGCAGAAAATAAATGGAAAAGACGTTAAACTTCGAACATACGGCGATCTGTGGAGCTTCCTGCAGCAATATAAATTCGGGGCAAATTCCCAACCGTATTATGTCGTGTTGGACAATGAGGGAGGATTGCTCTCCGGACCATATTACTACGATGAGGACGTGTCTAAATTCGTGAAATTTTTGAAGGCTGGTGTGACTAAATATAACGTAAAAAATGAAGAAAGATAAGAACGAGATATTGAAGGCTTTTGGCGACCTGCTGGACGTGGTGGAAGAATTGCGTCAAAAGTGTCCGTGGGATAGAAAACAAACCAACGAGAGTCTGCGATGCAATACGATAGAAGAAGTCTATGAGTTGAGCGCGGCTTTGATGGCCGATGATGCCGACAACATCCGTAAAGAACTGGGCGATGTGCTGTTGCACGTGCTGTTTTACTCAATCATAGGAAAGGAGAAGAACCAGTTTGACATAGCGGATGTGTGTGATTCGCTGAGAGAGAAACTGATTTATCGGCATCCACATATCTATGGAAATGTCCAGGCTGATTCTGCCAATGCTGTGATTCAGAATTGGGAGCAGTTGAAGTTAAAAGAAAAGGGAGGCAACAAGCGTGTGCTTGATGGCGTTCCGTCTGATTTGCCATCGCTCATAAAGGCTGAAAGGATCCAGGAGAAGGCAGCCAATTATGGATTTGACTGGGCGGACAGAAAAGATGTCTGGGCAAAAGTCAAAGAGGAAGTTCTCGAATTTGCAACAGAGCTGGAATCAGGAACCAATGATCGCTGTACGGAAGAATTCGGCGATGTGCTGTTCAGTCTGGTCAATGCGGCACGTCTGTATAAAATCAACGTGGACAATGCTTTGGAACAAACAAACAGAAAGTTTACAAGACGTTTCAATTATATTGAAGACACCGCAAAAGAGCAAGATGTGAACATGAAGGATATGACTATCGAGCAGATGGACAATCTGTGGAATGAGGCAAAAGAACAAGAAAAAGCAAAAGAATGATTGTCTGCATAACAGAGAAACCCAGCGTGGCAAAGGACATTGCGGCGATACTTGGCGCCACAGTGCGCCGTGATGGCTATTTTGAAGGCAACGGCTACAAAATAACGTGGACGTTTGGTCATCTTTGCTCGCTAAAGGAGCCTAACGACTATACAGAAAGATGGAAGTCGTGGAGTCTGGGGGCCTTGCCAATGCTGCCTCCGCGATTCGGAATCAAGTTGATTGCCGACCAAGGCATTGAGAAGCAGTTCAAGGTTATAGAAACGCTGTTTGGAGAAGCCGATGAAATCGTGAACTGTGGCGATGCCGGTCAAGAGGGCGAGCTTATACAACGTTGGGTGATGCAAAAAGCCAATTGTAAGAAAGATGTAAAGAGATTGTGGATTTCATCGCTTACGGATGAGAGTATCCGTGAGGGATTTGGCCATTTGAGACCACAGTCGGATTTCGACAGGCTGTATATGGCTGGCTTGTCGCGTGCTATCGGCGACTGGATATTGGGAATGAATGCGACACGGTTGTTTACGTTGAAATATTCGCAAGGCAGAAATGTACTGTCGATAGGTCGTGTGCAAACACCGACATTGGCTTTGGTTGTGGCAAGACAGAAAGAAATAGACAATTTTGTCCCAGAAGATTATTGGGAACTTAAAACGACGTATCGCAGCGTTGTTTTTCAGTCAACAAAAGGGCGCTTCAGTACAGAATTATCCGCGCAGGAAGTCGCTGATGGAATCAGTGAAAACCCGTTTGTAATAAAGTCGTGTGTCACAAAGCGTGGCAGAGAGTCTGCACCAAGGTTGTTCGACCTTACATCCTTACAAGTGGAATGCGATAAGAAATATGGATACTCGGCTGACCAGACATTGAAGCTTATACAATCATTGTATGAGAAAAAGTTTACCACATACCCACGTGTGGATACAACATATCTAAGTGAGGACATATATCCGAAAGTGCCGGAGGTGCTTAGGGCAATGCGTCCGTATGCCAATCTGGCAGAGCCTTTATTGTCCAAGACTCTTCCGAAAACAAAGAAGGTGTTTGACAACTCTAAAGTCACCGACCACCATGCCATTATTCCGACCAATGTGCCACCGGCGCCAACTATGACAGTTGATGAGAAGCGGGTTTACGATATGGTAGCCCGTAGATTTCTTGCCGTGTTCTATCCAGATTGCGAGTTCGATCAAACGTCTGTTGTCGGAGAAGCCGGTGGAGTTGAGTTCAAAGCCAATGGAAAGCAGATTGTGTCGGATGGATGGCGGGCAGTCTATGGTAAGGCCGACAGCAACATGAACAAGGATGATGAAGCCCAAGACGATGGCATATTGCCGGCTTTTGAGATAGACGAGAGCGGACCCCACAGTCCGTCGGTTGTCAAGAAGACCACACAGCCACCTAAATTCTACACCGAGGGAACATTGCTGAGGGCGATGGAAACGGCTGGTAAATTGGTGGAAGACGAGGAGTTGCGCGATGCGATGAAGGAGAATGGCATAGGGCGCCCTTCCACAAGGGCGTCGATAATAGAAACTTTGTTCAAGCGTAAATACATAAAGAAAGAACGTAAAAGTGTGAAGGCAACAGAAGCTGGCATCGCTTTGATTGACACAATAAAGGTGGATTTGCTAAAATCGGCAAAGCTGACTGGAATCTGGGAAAACAGGTTGCGCAAAATAGAGAAAGGAGAGTATGAGGCGTCGGAATTTATCGCCGAATTAAAGCAACAGATTTCGCAGATTGTATATGATGTGCTTAGCGACAACAGCGGATATAAGATAGAAGTGGCGGATGTCTCGAAAAAACAAAAAGAAGAAAAGCCAAAGCGCAAACCGGCGATACGCAAGTTCGAGCAAATTGTATGCCCGAAGTGTGAAAATGGACATGTGATAAAAGGACGTACGGCCTTCGGCTGTAGCGAATTCAGAAAAGGTTGCGATTTCAGGGTTGGCTTTGATGAGCTTAAGTCGGGCGAAGGCACGACCCCGTCGGCACTCAACAAGTATATTGAAAAAAAGTATAAAAAAGATGGCAAAATATAATGGCGCGGAACTGTTTCCAATTGTGAATGAAAAAGGAGATATTATAGGTTCGGCCTCTCGAAAAGAATGTCATTCGGGAACGAAAAAGTTGCATCCTGTTGTCCATCTGCATGTCTTTGACTCGGAAGGACGTTTGTTTCTTCAAAAACGGTCGGAAAATAAGGATATACAGCCAGGCAAATGGGATACGTCCGTCGGTGGGCATATTGATTATGGAGAGACTGTTGGAGAAGCGCTGCAGAGGGAAACGTTTGAAGAACTTGGCTTTTGTGCAGACAACCCGGAGCTATTGTATAAATATGTCTTTGAAAGCGATGTGGAACGGGAATTGGTGCATACATTCCGATGCGTAGCGGAGCATAGTGACATTAAATTTGCCCCAGACGAAATAGAAGATGGACGATTCTTTCGTTTTGAGGAAATAGAAAGCCTTATTGCGAAAAGTCTGACAACTCCTAATTTTGTCATGGAGTTTGATATGTTGAAACAGCAAGCGTTTTTGAAAACAAAAGAATGATGTCGCTTGTTCTTTTTTCAAATAAAAGATTGTGATGGAAAAAGGAATGATATTTCAGTATGTGATAATCGGCGTTGTCTTTGTATGCATCGTCGTTTATGTTGTGTGGAAAGTCAAGAATGGCGGCAAGACCGGAGGCTGCTCATGTTGCGATATTAAAGACTGCAAGTTGAAGCAGACGAAAAAGAAAGAAGATTGTTGTAAATGTTGTGAAAACGACTGACTTTTTTTTGCTGAAATTTTCGTCATTCAAACTTTAATTATAATTTTGTGGAATTATTAAAACAACTATCTTAACAATCATATTATGAGTAAACCATATGTTGTAGGTATCGATGTCGGTGGAACAAACACCGTGTTCGGTATAGTGGACGCGCGAGGCAATGTTCTTGCAAGTGGATCGATAAAAACAGCCAAGCATGCAGCCATAGAAGATTATATTGACGAGTTGCATACAGAGTTGTCTAAATTAATAGAAGCCAACGATGCGGTTGACAAAATCGCAGGTATAGGAATCGGTGCTCCTAATGCCAATTATTTCACCGGCGTTATTGCCGATGGTGTGAATTTGCCGTGGCCAACTCCAATTCCATTGGCAGATTTGGTGTCAAATAAATTCGGTATCCCTGTTGCTATAACAAACGATGCAAATGCCGCTGCTATCGGCGAGATGACTTATGGCGTGGCTCGCGGTATGAAGGATTTCATCATGATTACATTGGGTACGGGAGTTGGTAGCGGTATTGTTGTCAATGGCCAGATGGTTTATGGTCACGACGGTTTTGCCGGTGAACTTGGCCACGTTATCATGAAGCGCAACAACGGACGTATTTGCGGATGCGGAAGAACAGGTTGCTTGGAAACCTATGCGTCTGCTACAGGCGTGGCACGTACTGCGCGTGAATTCTTGGAAGCAAGAGCAAACGAACCATCGACACTCCGCTCGATGGATGTAGACTCAATCACATCAAAAGATGTCTATGATGCAGCCGTGGCCGGCGACAAATTGGCAAAGGATGTCTTTGACTTTACAGGAAACATTCTTGGTGAGGCTTTGGCAGACTTCATAACATTCTCAAGCCCGGAGGCTATTGTGCTTTTTGGAGGCCTTGCCAAATCTGGAGATTTGCTGATGCGTCCGCTTAAAGAATCAATGGACCGCAACACGATGACGGTGTTCAAAGGTAAGGTTAAGTTGCTTCTTTCCGAATTGAAAGAAAGCGACGCAGCAGTGCTTGGAGCAAGTGCTTTGGGTTGGGAGGCAAAAGCTGCCGCAGACATTAAAAAATAATAGGAATGCAAATGACACAAAAAGCGGACTCTTGATGGTATAGAGCCCGCTTTTTGTGCTTTTTTGTCCGTGAAAAGGTTTGTGCTGTCTGCTAAAATTTATAACTTTGCGACAGATAAAAACCCATGCCTGAATTTGTGGGTTTCATCGTTGATGAATATAAATCATAAACAATATTTCTACTATGGGATATAAAATCATCGTCCTGGCCAAGCAAGTGCCAGACACTCGAAATGTAGGAAAAGATGCGATGAAGGAAGACGGGACAATCAATCGTGCGGCGTTGCCTGCGATTTTCAATCCGGAAGACCTTAATGCATTGGAACAAGCCCTGCAAATTAAAGAACAAAATCCAGACACAACAATTACGATTTTGACAATGGGACCTCCTCGTGCTGCTGAAATTATCAGAGAGGCCATTTTCAGAGGAGCTGACACAGGAATCGTATTGACCGACCGTGCATTTGCCGGTGCGGATACGCTCGCCACTTCGTATGCTCTTTCTGCTGCAATACGTAAGGTGGGAGAGTTTGACTTGATTATTGCCGGACGTCAGGCTATTGACGGCGATACAGCACAGGTGGCACCTCAGGTGGCGGAAAAACTGCACTTGCCACAGGTTACTTATGCTGAAAAGATAGAAAAAGTGGCTGATGGAAAGGCTGTGATTACGCGCCGCATAGAGTCAGGCGTCGAGACAGTGGAGGCTCCGCTGCCATTGGTCGTTACTGTAAATGGCTCTGCAGACGATTGCCGTCCAAGAAATGCCCGTCGCATACAGAAATATAAATATGCAGTAACACCGAGCGAAAAGGCAACAATGTCAGAGACGTTGTCGGCATTGGTCGACGCTCGTCCTTATCTTCAACTCAAGGAGTGGAGTGCAGACTTTGTTGATGCGGATCCAGAACAAATTGGCCTGAAAGGCTCACCTACAAAGGTGAAAGGAATTGTGAATGTCGTATTCCAGGCAAAAGAAAGCAAGAAAATGGACGGCAAAGATCAAGGTGCGATAGAGGATCTTGTGAAAGAATTGATAGCTAATCATACTATTGGGTAGTATCAAAAAACATTTATCATTATGAAAGATAACAATAATCTTATAGTATATTGCGAGTTTGAGGACGGCAATATCTCTGACGTCAGCCTTGAATTGTTGACAAAAGGACGTTCTTTGGCGACCCAATTAGGTGTTAAGCTTGAGGCTGTGGTTCTTGGCGACAAACTTGAAGGGGTTGAGAAACAAATTTTCCCATATGGCGTTGACCGTGTATATAAATTTGAGGACAAAAAGTTGTATCCTTACACATCGTTGCCACATGCCTCGGCATTGATCAACTTGTTTAAGGAAATAAAACCACAAGTTTGTCTGATGGGAGCATCATCGATAGGTCGCGATCTTGGTCCGCGCGTGTCGTCATGTCTGCATAGCGGTTTGACTGCCGACTGTACATCGCTTGAAATCGGCGATCATACAGATCCGAAGACAAAAACTGAATATAAGAATTTGCTTTATCAGATTCGCCCGGCTTTTGGCGGCAATATTGTTGCCACAATTGTCAACCCGGAATGCCGCCCACAAATGGCTACCGTGCGTGAGGGCGTTATGAAAAAAGAAATCTTTGACGCAAATTATCAAGGAGAAGTTGTAAATCTGAATCCGGCAGATTATATCCCGGCTTCAGACTATGTGGTTTCAATCATCGACCGCCATATAGCAAAGTCGAAAATCAACATCAAGAACTCGCCAATTATTGTGGCTGGTGGCTATGGTGTTGGCAGCAAGGAGAATTTCAACCTTCTCCATCAGTTGGCAGAGACTCTGGGCGGAGAAGTTGGCGCTTCGCGTGCAGCTGTCGACGCTGGTTTTACAGAGCATGAGCGTCAGATTGGCCAAACCGGTGTGACCGTTCATCCGAAACTGTATATCGCATGTGGTATTTCTGGACAAATCCAGCACATCGCGGGTATGCAGGACAGTTCTATTATTATCTCAATCAACAATGATCCGGACGCTCCGATCAATGCGATTGCAGACTATGTGATTACAGGCGATTTGGAAGAGGTGATTCCAGCCTTGATTAAGTATTACAAAAAAAACTCTAAGTAACTATGTCTAATTTCTATAATGATAATCCTGATTTGAAGCATCACCTGAGTCATCCTTTGATGCGCAAAATCGTGGAAATGAAAGAGCGTAACTTCTCGGACGCTGAAAAATTTGACTATGCACCTCTTGACTATGAGGATGCAATGGACTCATACGAAAAAGTGCTTGAGATAGCGGGTGGGATTTCAGGAGAGATTGTTGCTCAAAATGCAGAAGACGTAGATCATGAAGGACCTCATGTGGTTGACGGTCACGTTGTTTATGCGAAGGGCACTCAGAAAAATCTTGACGCATTGGTGAAAGCCGGTCTTATGGGCATTTCCCTGCCTCGCCGATACAATGGCTTGAATTTCTCGTTGGTGCCATATATTATGGCTGCCGATATGGTGAGCCGTGCAGACGCAGGCTTTGTGAATATCTGGGGACTTCAGGACTGTGCAGAGACCATTTATGAGTTTGCAGACGAAGACCAGCGTCAGCGTTTCTTGCCGAGAGTATGCGCCGGAGAAACAATGGCAATGGATTTGACTGAACCAGATGCAGGTAGCGACTTGCAGGCTGTAATGCTTAAGGCCACATACAATGAGGCTGACGGCACTTGGCGCTTGAACGGCGTGAAGCGTTTCATCACGAATGGTGATGGACATATTGCATTGGTGCTTGCCCGTTCGGAAGAGGGAAGCCATGACGGAAGAGGTCTGTCAATGTTTATATATGACCGCAACGACGGCGGTGTGACAGTGCGCCGTATCGAGAACAAAATGGGTATCAAAGGCTCTCCGACATGTGAATTGGTGTTTAAGAATGCCAAAGCAGAACTTTGTGGAGCACGTCGCATGGGCTTGATTAAATATGTGATGGCTTTGATGAATGGCGCCCGCTTGGGTATCGCCGCTCAGTCGGTTGGTGTCAGCGAGGCTGCATATCGTGAAGCATTGTCGTATGCCCACGACCGTAAGCAATTCGGCAAGCCTATCATTGAATTCCCGGCTGTGTTTGAGATGATTTCATTGATGAAGGCAAAATTGGACGCATCAAGAAGCCTTTTGTATGAAACAACACGTTTCGTTGATGTATACAAAATCTACGAAGACATTGCACGCGAACGCAGCCTGACACCGGAAGAGCGTCAGGAGATGAAGAAATATCAGCGTTTGGCAGATGCGTTCACTCCGATGGCGAAGGGTATGGGAAGCGAATTCTGCAACCAGAATGCATATGATGCTGTCCAGGTACATGGCGGTTCCGGCTTTATGAAAGATTATGCTTGCGAGCGAATATATCGTGACGCCCGTATTACTTCAATTTATGAGGGAACAACACAGTTGCAAGTTGTCGCAGCAATCCGCCACGTCACCACAGGAACATATCTCAATCAAATCAACGCTTATGCAGCAGAAGAGTATGCTCCTGAAACATCTGAATTGAAAGAACGTCTCGTGAAGATGACAGCACTCTATGAAGAGGCTCTGAAGACAGTTGTGGACAACAAAAACACTGAGTATACAGATTTCCACGCTCGTCGTCTTGTAGAGATGGCTGGACATATCATTATGGGATACCTTCTGCTTGGTGACACAACAAGAAATGAAAAATTCTTGAAGTCTGCCAATGTTTATGTAAACTTTGGAGAGGCAGAGGTTGAGAAACATCATAAATTTATAATGTCATTCAAACCAGATGGCTTGGAAAACTATAGATAGCCAATCATAAAACACAAAATAAAAGCGTCGTCATTGTTTGCAATGACGACGCTTTTATTTTAATTGTAAGTTGAACTTTATCTTTACTCTATTTCAAAACCTTCGCTGTCGAATTCATCTTCATTGAATTCATCAGAACCATAAAAATCAGCATCGTAGTCGTCAGTGTTTTTTGCGGCAGTGGCTGCTGCTTTGTCTATTTCGGCATCAAAGGCGTCGATGTCTACGCTCTGCTTCGGAGCGTGCCCGATTTTACGGGTGCAGATTGGCTCGTCGATGTCTTTTGAGAAAATGCATTCTTTCAGCTCCATGAAGAACGCACGGTTTGTCAGATAGTCAAATACAAACATCAGTCTGTCGCCCTCGTCATCAATGAGTTCGGATATTTTGGTCTCATCCATAAGCCAAATGTCTTCATCGCTGTCTGCGCCCATGTCGGTTAGAGTCACTTCCTTTTCTTTGTTCCATTCTTCATCGCAGATGATGAACGAATCCATTTGGTCTTTTGTATATCCAGCTGCGTCAAGAATCACATTGCGAAGGCTTAAAAATGTGTCGTCGCTATCTATTTGGATTTCTAATTTGAAATCATCCACTTCGTCTGAAATGAGGTTGAATCTGTATATCATAATTGTGTTGTTTTCGTAATGCGAAGATAGTAATAATAGTCAAAAGAGGTGGCATAAAAGGACAAAAAAATGAGCGGCAGATATTTCTGTCGCTCATTCCATTTCATAGCGGATGCTATTTATTGGAAAAAGCATTCCAACCCTGTGCCTTTAACTGAATTTCGTTGTCGTCGCGGGTGGCAAGCACACATCCAAGTTCTGGCTTGGTCATGTGTCCAATAATTCTCACACCGCTCATTTCTGCAATCTTTTCGTGGTCGGTAAGCGGCACAGTGAACAGAAGCTCATAGTCCTCTCCGCCGTTGAGAGCGGCAGTCACTAAGTTCATATTCAACTCGGAAGCCATCACGGCAGTTTGGTAGTCAATAGGTATGCGCTCTTCGTAGATTCTGCATCCAACACCGCTTTGGTGGCAAATGTGGAGCAGCTCAGACGACAATCCGTCGGAAATGTCCATCATAGCAGTTGGTATGATTCCCGCTTTGTCCAGCGCTTCAATTATGTCTTTGCGAGCCTCTGGCTTCAGTTGGCGTTCGAGGATATATTCTTTGCCAGCGAATTTTGGCTGAAAATCTTTGATTCCTTCAGAAGCCACTCTTTCTCTCTCAAGCAGTTGCAAACCCATATATGCCGCGCCAAGATCGCCTGACACGCAAATCAAATCAGTATCTTTGGCTCCATTGCGATACACAATCTTTCCACTTTCGCCTTCTCCAATGCATGTGATGCTGATAAGCAGGCCTGTGGCTGATGCAGATGTGTCGCCGCCGATAAGGTCTACACCATAGACGTCACATGCCAGCTTTATTCCATCGTAAAGCTGTTGCAGGTGTTCGATTGTGAAACGCTTTGACACGCCTAACGAAACTGTTATTTGACGAGGCTTGCCATTCATTGCATATATGTCGGAGAAATTTACCACAGCGGCTTTATAGCCGAGGTGCTTTAACGGCACATATGTTAAATCGAAGTGAATGCCTTCAAGAAGCAGGTCGGTGGTGACAAGTGTTTCTTTGTCGCCATAATGAAGCACAGCGGCATCATCTCCGACACCTTTTACCGATGAGGGATTCTTCAGTTCTACGCCTTTGGTCAGATTCTCAATAAGTCCGAATTCGCCGAGCGTTGAAATTTCCGTATCAGCCATCCTAAGCTTTGAATTCGTTGATAAGACCCTTCATGATAGCCGTCATCTTTGGCTGCGCCTCTGCTGCGGCTTTTTGAACTTCTTCGTGAGAAACTTCAACAGGATCGTCCATGCCACCAAGGTCGGTGATTACAGAGATGGCAAACACTTCCATTCCTCCATGTCGAGCAACGATTACCTCCGGAACTGTGCTCATTCCGACAGCGTCGCCGCCAATGGCTTTAAAATAGCGGTACTCTGCTGGAGTTTCGAATGTAGGACCTTGTGTGCCTACATATACACCTTGCTGCACCTTGATGCCGTTTTTCTTTGCAACATTGAGAGCATCAGCAATGAGGCGTTTAGAATATGGTTCGCCCATATCAGGGAAGCGCGGGCCGAGCTCGTTATAATTCTTACCGCGCAGAGGGTGTTCTGGAAAGAGGTTGATGTGGTCTGTGATGATCATAATGTCGCCGATTTGGAAATCGGGATTCATGCCACCTGCGGCATTTGAAACAAACAATGTGTTGACACCCAAGGCTTTCATAACTCTGACAGGGAACGTCACCTGCTGCATGCAATATCCTTCATAGAAATGGAAGCGTCCTTGCATAGCCATTACACGTTTGTTGCCGAGATTTCCGAAAATCAATTTTCCGCTGTGTCCCTCAACTGTTGAAACAGGGAAATTAGGTATGTCTTGATAGTTCAACTCATCGGTAATGTCAATATGGTTTACCAATTCTCCAAGACCAGTGCCAAGAATAATGGCTGTAGTAGGGATGTCGTTGACTTTTGCTTTGATAAAAGCAGCGGTCTCTTTTATTTTCTCTAACATATCCATAAAGGTTTAATGTGGTTAATAAATGATCTGTCTTGTTATTTTTTATGAGCGACAGCACTGCGCAACTCAATGTCGAAGTCTTCTTTTCCAGACTGTATGAATTCAACATTTACTGGTTGATAGAAGATATGTTGCTTCAATTCGGTCGGGAAATAAGGATTGTTGGCAATCCTTACTGCGTCTTTCTCTGTCGTCATAATGAATTTATAGCGTCCGTGAAGAGCTGAGAATGTCTTTTCGATGTCGCAGATGTCGTCACGGGAGAATACGTGGTGGTCGGGATATTGCATTATTTTAACCACAGCGTCGAATGACTTCAGAAATTTTATCAATGGCAGGGGATTCGCGATGCCGGTGATTGTAAGAATTGTGTCTTTTCCAGTAAGTACATCAAGTACGGGAATGTATCTTGAAGCATCCGGAAAAACAGGGGCCAGACTGCCATAGTTGAACTTGCTGAAGAAAAGTTTTTGGTATGGGAATAAGTCCAGATTTTTCTTAAACAGCAGCAAATCCAACGGAGTTATGCTGTCGGGGCATTTTGTCACAATGACAAAATCCGCTCTGTTGCGCACAGACTGGACGCTTTCTCTCAAGCGACCCAACGGAAGCAGCCGGTCGTTGTAGAACGGTCGGTTGTATTCTGTCAGTACAATAGACAGAGATGGCTTGACATACCGATGCTGGAACGCATCGTCGAGGAGAATCAAGTTGATTTCCGGGTGCTCTATCAGTAATTGTTTTATGCCGTTTACTCTCTTTTCGCATACGGCAACTTGTATGTCGTTGCGGAATTTCTGATAAATTTGGTATGGCTCGTCGCCAATGTCTGCAGGAGACGAATGCTGGGAGGCAAGAACGAAGCCTGATGTTTGCCGCTTGTACCCACGGCTGACAATGCCAATCCTGTATGAATTGCGCAAAAGGTTTATGATATATTCTGTATGCGGCGTTTTGCCAGTGCCTCCAACAGCGATGTTGCCAATTGAAATTACGGGAATGTCGAAACTTTCCGATTTGAGTGCATTCCAATCGAAAAGCTTGTTGCGTGCATATACCCCTGCACCATACAAATAGGACAGTGGGGTAAGAAACGCGTTTGCTAATTTATGTATGTCAATAGAAAAATTCATTAGTACAAACAAATGTCTTCCATTCTACATTGTATACGGTCCTTATTGAGTATATCCTGAACCGTGAGTGCATATCTTAACAATTCCGGGTTGTAGGATTGCTGCATCCGTATTGTGGCAGATCTCTCAATAGTTGCATAAAGCAAGTTGATAAAGTCAGGTTTGAATTCAGGGTATATCTTTACCTTGAAATCTCTTCCAAGCTTGGCTTTGTTTGCAACCCATTTTGTTGCATCCTCAATCCCTCCGAATTGGTCCACAAGGCCAATTTCCTTTGCAGATTCTCCATCCCAGACACGGCCTTCAGCAATGGCTTTGATTTCATCTGTGGTCTTGTGTCTGCCTTTTGCGCAACGGGCCACAAACAGTTCGTAGCCACGGTTTACATTGCGCTGAATGGCATTGCGTTGAGTTGGGGTCAGCGGCTCAAATGCCGACAGATTGGAGTTTGGCGAGGTCGACACGAAATCAGCCGTAATGCCGAGTTTGTCATTGGCAAGACGTTTTACATTCGGGATCATTCCATAAATGCCGATAGAGCCGGTTATTGTTGTCTTTTCAGCAAAAATACGGTCTGCTCCCGCTGAGATGTAGTATCCTCCCGAGGCTGCATAATCACCCATTGACACGGCAAATGGCTTATTCTTGCTCTTGAAGAAATCAAGGGCTTCCCAAATTTGCTCAGATGCGAAAGCGCTTCCTCCAGGAGAGTTTACGCGTAAGACGAGTCCCTTTACAGACTTGTCGTTTGCCAATTTGATAATCTCAGGGACAATGTCCTTGGAGTTTATGCTGGAAGAGTTTCCGTCAACGTTGATTTCTCCTTCAGCATAAACGATGGCGATGTGTTCACCGCTGGAATTGTCTGTGATTACAGAATTCATAACGTCTGACGGACTGACAAAATTCAAATCGTCAGTTTCTGTGATGCCGACAAGTTTGCGCAGCTTGGATTCAACCTGGTGCTCATAGCAAAGTTCGTCGACAAATTTCTTTGAAACAGCAATTTTGGCATCTTGGAAAGCTCCAATACTGTCAGAGTATGCTTGAACATCGTCGGCGTTTAATTTTCTGGAAGAGGCAATGTCGGAGGTTATGTTTTTCCAAATGCTTCCAATGAAAGCCGATGTCTGTTGCTTGTTGGCTTCGCTCATCTGCGTGAGCATAAACGGCTCGACGGCACTTTTGTAAGTGCCCACACGGATTATTTGCATCTCCACTCCAATTTTGTCGAGCAGACCTTTGTAAAAAAGGATGGAGCTGGTAAGTCCATGGATGTCGAGGGCTCCGGCTGGATTTAAAAATATTTTGTCGGCGACAGATGCAGCGTAATAGTCGCCTTGTGCAATGTCGTTTCCATAGGCGTAAATCCATTTGCCCGATTTTTTCTTGAATGAAATCAATGCATTGCGTATTGCGGTAGCAGAGGCTACTCCCATTCCTGCGCCATCGCAATTTATGTAGATTCCTTTAATGTTGCTGTCGGTGCTTGCGTGGTCAATTGCTCCAAGAATTTCATAGAGGTTGCTGGCGTTGCCGTCGTTGTTGACCAATTCTTGCAATGATTTGTTATAAGGTTTGTCTGTGATTGACCCCGACAAATCAATGCGTAGAATAGCATTGTCGCCGATTGTTGCAATTGGCGATATCGTAGACGAGGCAAGCGAGGAAATCATTGCTATGCCTGAAAAGAATATAAATATTCCTATGACAAAAAATGCTATCCATGTGCCCGTGAATGCACCTAAAAGAGATGATACGAATTTGTTCATAATATTCGCTGTTAGTCAAACTTCTTTCTTCTGAATATGAAATTCCTGCCGAGGTATTTTTCCCGCACAATAGGATTTTCGGCAAGTTCTTCCGATGTGCCTTGAAAGAGAATCTTTCCTTCAAACAGCAGATAAGCGCGGTCTGTGATGCTGAGCGTCTCAGGCGCATTGTGGTCTGTTATGAGGATTCCGATGTTTTTCTCCTTCAATTTGTATACGATGTACTGAATGTCCTCCACTGCAATTGGGTCGACACCAGCGAAAGGCTCGTCAAGCATGATAAACTTGGGGTTGATGGCAAGACATCGTGCTATTTCAGTTCGTCTGCGTTCTCCACCTGACAACTGGATTCCCAAGTTTTTACGCACTTTCTGCAGCCTGAACTCAGAAATCAGACTTTCCAGTTTCTCCGCTTGATATTCTTTCGTCGTGTCGGTCATTTCAAGGACAGCCCGTATGTTGTTCTCTACACTTAACTTGCGGAACACGGAGGCTTCCTGTGCCAAATAACCGATGCCATACTGCGCCCGTTTGTATACAGGAAATTTGGTAATGTCCACATCGTTAAGGAAAATCTTGCCTTCGTATGGGGTTATCAGTCCAGTTGTCATATAGAAAGTTGTTGTCTTTCCGGCTCCGTTAGGACCGAGCAGACCCACAATCTCTCCTTGTTTTACATTTATGGAAACGTGATTGACCACCGTGCGTTGGCGATATTTCTTGACCAGATTTTCCGTGCGTAGCATCATTGGACCATCGCAATGCGTAAGTTTCTCAACCATTTCGGCTTTTTCTTTTCCAACCGAATGGTTTTTAGCGGCAATGACTTTGCGTTCTATCGTATTTACAATATTTCGTATAGACATTGTGTCAATCCTCCTTATGCGCGTTTATGCGACCTTCGATGTATTCTTTAAGCAGTTTTATGGCTACAGTGTTGTTTCCGCCTTGAGGAATAATCAAATCTGCATATTTCTTTGCCGGTTCGATATATTTGTTGTGCATAGGCTTCAAAACGCGTTCATATCGCTCCACAACAAGTTCTGGCGTACGCCCGCGCTCAATGCAGTCTCTGTTTATGACACGAATCAGACGGTCGTCGGCATCTGCGTCGACAAAAACCTTGATGTCCATCATATTGCGCAACCGCTCATCGCTGAACACAAGAATACCCTCTACTATGACAACATCGCGGGGCTGCATCGGGACTGTCTCTGGCTGTCGAGTGCAGGTGAGATAAGAGTAGGTCGGGACTTCTATGTTTTTGCCGTTTTTTAAGTCTTCAAGTTGTGAAATCAATAGTTCCCAATCAAAAGCAGCCGGTTCGTCGAAGTTGATTTTTTGTCTTTCTTCAACAGGGATATGGCTGGAATCTTTATAATACGAATCTTGGGGAAGTACAGATACTTCACCTTGAGGGAGGGCTTCCACTATTTTTTTTACAACCGTGGTCTTACCAGAACCGGTGCCGCCGGCAATGCCAATTATAATCATACAACGTTGTTTTTTCAAATGCTTTTACAAATGTAATCAAAATTTGTTTTATGACGTAATTATTCACTGGAATATGTTGAAATAAGGCAAAAAAACAATCCGATACTGTCGCTGTTGCAACAATATCGGATTATTTGTATAGGATTGTGGTGTTGTTACTTAAGTAAGTCTATTGACCTGCGGAGGAATTTGTCAAGATCTTCTCCACGAAGCAGATTGTTGCCAAGAAGCGCAATGTCGATGATTTGGCGGATGGCAGGGACCGTGTCGGCATATGTCTTGATGTCGGCATTTTCTTCGTTGCGCAAAGATTCGGCTTTTGCCTCATGCTCTGCTGCCTGCTTCTTCTCGTCGTCAGTGGCGTCTTTCTTTTCGCGGAGTGCCTGTGCCGCTTTGTTCTCGACGTCAATAGCCGTTTCAATTGGCGACACTTTTTCATTCAGTGATGCCTTGGCTTCATCAAGCAGCCGCTTGACAACAGGATGCTCGGTGTTGAGTACGAGATTGTATGAATCTGGCATTTCGCCATAGAAACTCATTCCTGGTTGCATTGCTGCCATTTCTTTCATTCGGCGCATATATTCGCTTTGTGTAATCTGCACTGGTTGCGACTCGCTGCCGAGCGACTCAAAAGAAACAAGAAACTCGGTCTTGTCGACATGCGGAATCTGGCAGCGGAACAACTCAGAGAAGATGCTGCGTTCTGCAGGAGTCATAGCCGACACCTTGCGTTCCTCTTTTACAATCAGATTCTCAACAATGTCGCTGTCAACGCGAACAAAACGAGATTTCTCGAGTTTGTGTTCGAGCAGTCCGACAAAGTGATTTCCAAGTTGGTCGTTGATGAGCAGCACGTCGTAGCCCTTGTCTTTGGCGGCTTTGATGTAGCTGTATTGAGCAGTCTTGTCGGTTGCGTACAGATAGACGAGGTTGCCGTCTTTGTCGGTCTGGTTGGCGGCGATAAGCTCCTTGTATTCATCAAGTGTGAACTTCTTATCCTCGACATTGGCGAGAAGAGCGAATTTCATTGCTGCGTCGCAGAATTTTTCATCCGACAGCATACCGTATTCGATAAATATCTTGATGTCGTTCCATTTTGTTTCGTATTCGTTGCGGCGATTCTTGAAAATGTTTTCAAGCTGGGAGGCAACTTTTTTCGAAATATAGGATGAAATCTTCTTTACGTTGGAGTCGCTTTGCAGATATGAACGAGATACGTTCAGAGGAATGTCGGGCGAGTCGATGACACCGCGCATAATCATCATAAAGTCTGGTACAACGCCTTCAACAGAATCTGTTACGAACACCTGGTTGCAATAGAGCTGGATGCGGTTTTTCTGCACATCCATCTCGTTTTTCAGTTTCGGGAAGTAGAGGATGCCAGTGAGTGTGAAGGGATAGTCTACATTGAGGTGTATCCAGAACAACGGGTCTTCTTCACCAGGATAAAGTTCGTGGTAAAACTTTATGTAGTCCTCGTCTTTTAATTCTGAAGGCTGGCGAGTCCAAGCCGGCTTGGTGTCGTTTATGACGTTGTCGTCATCGGTATCAGTCATCTTGCCGTCTTTCCATTCTTGTTTCTTGCCAAAAACAACAGGGATTGGCAAGAACTTGCAATATTTCTTGAGCAAAGACTCAATCTTGTCTTTTTCAAGGAACTCTTTGCATTCGTCGTCTATATAGAGAACAATGTCTGTGCCACGATTTTCCTTGTCGATTTCGTTCATCTCAAATTCAGGAGAACCGTCGCAGCTCCAGCAGATTGCTTTCGCATCGGCTTTATATGATTTTGTGCGGATTTCAACTTTCTTAGACACCATGAAGGCTGAATAAAATCCCAATCCGAAATGTCCGATTATTGCGTTTGCATCATCTTTGTATTTTTCGAGGAATTCTTCTGCTCCAGAAAATGCTATCTGGTTGATATATTTGTCAATATCGTCGGCGGTCATACCGATGCCTGAGTCGCTTACGGTCAGCGTTCCCTTGTCTTTGTCGAGAGAAACGCGGACATTTAAATCCCCAAGTTCTCCTTTAAACTCTCCGCAAGAAGAGAGTGTGCGCAGCTTCTGTGTGGCATCAATGGCGTTTGACACGATTTCGCGCAAGAAGATGTCGTGGTCGCTATATAGAAATTTTTTGATGACAGGAAATATGTTTTCTGTCGTTACTCCAATTTTACCTTTCTGAATAGTCATAGTTGTTAGTTTTTATTTTCTGAAACCTTTAATTGCAAAAAAAATGCCATATCTGATGAGATATGACATTTTAGGCATATTGTCTGACTAAACGTCAGTCTTTGTCATCTGCGATGGTGCATGTGAGCCGTTCGTTGCCTTCGGTGTGGTCAACAATAATTCTGTTGCCTTTCTCAACCTCCGCCCGTAGGATCATTTCCGCCAGGTCGTCCTCAAGATATTGTTGCACGGCGCGTTTCAATGGACGCGCTCCAAATTGTTTGTCGTATCCTTTCTCGACGAGGAAATTACGTGCGTTTTCGGTCACGTCAAGGGTATATCCCATTTCCTTGACCCTCTTGAAGAAGCCTCCCAATTCAATGTCGATAATCTTGTTCAGGGCTTGCTTGTCGAGCTCATTGAACATAACAATGTCATCGACACGGTTTAGAAATTCCGGAGAGAAAGTCTTGTTCAAAGCCTTTTGGATAACACCATGGGCGAAATCTGTTGTACTGCCACCTGTGTTGAACCCGATGCCGTTGCCAAAGTCTTTTAACTGGCGTGTGCCGATGTTGGATGTCATTATTATGATGGTGTTCTTAAAGTCGACGGAGCGTCCGAGACTGTCGGTCAGACGGCCTTCGTCCATCACTTGCAGCAACATGTTGAACACGTCGGCATGGGCTTTTTCCAATTCGTCAAGCAGCACAACGGAATAGGGGTGGCGGCGCACCTTTTCTGTGAGTTGTCCGCCTTCTTCGTAACCGACATATCCGGGAGGCGCTCCCACCAAGCGCGACACGGAGAATTTCTCCATATATTCACTCATGTCGATTCGAACGAGAGAGTCTTTTGAGTCAAACAAGAATTCTGACAGTTTCTTCGCGAGATGGGTTTTGCCAACACCTGTCGGGCCAAGAAACATAAATGTGCCAATTGGGCGGTTGGGATCTTTCAGCCCGACGCGATTTCGCTGAATGGCTTTTACAATCTTGTCGATTGCCTCATCTTGTCCAACGATGCTGCTTTTTAATTCGTCGCCCATGTTCAGCAATCGCGAGCTCTCGGTCTGTGCGATTCGTTGCACTGGCACGCCGGTCATCATTGCCACGACCTCTGCAATTTTGTCTTCGTCCACAACTTCTCTGTGGTTTCTAAGGTCTGCTTCCCATTCTTCTTTTTTGTTATCAAGTTCGGCTTGAAGGTTGCGCACAGAGTCGCGAAGGCTTGCTGCCTCCTCAAAGTTCTGCGCTTGTGCGGCTTTGAGCTTGAGCTCGTTTGTGGCGGCAATCTTTTCCTCGATTTCCTCAATCTCTTTTGGAGCGTTCACATTGCCTACATGCACTCTTGAACCAGCTTCGTCAAGAGCGTCGATGGCCTTGTCGGGGAAGAAGCGGTCGCTTACATAGCGCTGTGTCAACTTGACACAAGCCTCAAGCGCCCGGTCGGTGTATGTCACATTGTGATGCTCTTCATAATTGTTCTTTATGTTGTGAAGAATCTGCAGCGTTTCCTCGGCAGATGTCTGCTCAACAATTATTTTTTGGAACCGGCGCTCCAATGCCCCGTCCTTTTCAATATTCTTGCGGTATTCATCAAGGGTGGTCGCTCCAATGCATTGAATCTCACCACGGGCAAGGGCTGGTTTCAGCAAATTGGCAGCATCCATGGTTCCCTGTGAGTTGCCGGCGCCTACAATGTTGTGAATTTCATCAATGAAAAGAATCACGTTTGGATTCTTTTTAGCCTCATCGATGATTGCTTTGATGCGTTCTTCAAACTGGCCTCTGAATTTTGTTCCAGCGACAACGGCTGCCATGTCAAGGGATATGATGCGTTTGTCGAATAGTAGGCGAGACACCTTGTGTTCTTTTATGCGGATTGCCAATCCTTCAACAATTGCGGATTTGCCCACTCCGGGTTCGCCGATTAGCACAGGGTTGTTTTTCTTTCGGCGGCTTAGAATTTGGATTACTCGTTCTATTTCTGTGGCTCTGCCAACAACGGGATCAAGATTGCCTTCTTCGGCGGCTTTTGTTATGTCGTTGCCGAATTTGTCGAGCACGGGGGTGTCGTTTTGGTTGTTCTCGACGCGTTCTTGTTTTTTTGTCGGATTGCTCTTCTTCTGGGGGCTGTCGTCGGGGAAACCATCCTCGTCGGCGGTTTCTTCGTTGTCATAGCTGTTGCTCATGGCAGCCATTGTCAGCGGAAGCAGCAAATCTGCTTTATTTGGAGTCTGTTCAGTCATATCAATAGAAATTTTATGATTGCAGATGCAAAAATAGTGCCAACAAAAGCAAAGGAGAGCCGATGTTTAGGCTCTCCTCGCATATTGCTGATACAGATTGTTGTTACCAGAATTTGTTTGTGTCTGGATTGTATTCAAACCCTGCGGCATTCAGTTTCTGCAACAATTCGTTTTTGTCAATGTCTATGCTTTTGCAGAATTCATCGAGCGAGTCGTAATTGTCGCGCAGTTGCTGATTGACATAACTCATCAGCATAAACGGGTCAGATGGAATTGTCGTCATAATTTTTTGATTTCCCAAATTGAACCTTCAGTGAGCGACAAGTAAAGTTTGCCGTTTGATTTTTCGAAGCCGTTTACTTCCGACGTGCCGCATCGGTATGTCCAGAGTAGTTTGTGCGATGCCGCATCGATGGCGGCAACCATACCTCTACGCGAACCCATATAGATGATGCCTTTGTCTTCGATGACGATGCAAGGTGCATGTTCGTATCCGAATCCGGCATCGACAACAAACGCGACATTTTCCTCGTCGGCATTGGGATTTACCGCCAAGAGTTGCCCATCCATAGTTTTTGCGTAGACCAAATCTTGATTTTCGGAGCATCCCAGACTTTCACGGACGAGGTACTTTTTGTCGAAGTTAGAGCGCCATATCTGTTTGCCGGTCTTGCGGTCAAGAACAGTCATATATCTGTCGGGGGCAACAATGACTACGCGGTCTTTTGTCACAACAGGAACGCAGTTGCCTGGGCTGAGCATATTCGCCTTGCTACCGTTTGACCATTGCCATTTCAGCTCACCTGTTTTGCGGTCAAGGCAACGTAGGTATGTGTCCCATGTGCCGAATATCACATCGTCGCCGTTGACAACGGGTTCTGCCTGGCAATAATTGCTCAGTTCGGTGCGCCAAATGATGTTGCCGGTGTTCACATTCCAGCATTCGAATTTCTTATACCCACCTTGATACAATTTGCCGTTTGCAATAATACCGTCGGCGACATATGGACCTGTGGATTCGTTTTCTCTGATTGTTCGGCCCGATTTCTTGTCCGCCCAAATGATGCGCTTGTCAGACGCAGGAATGATAACGTAGTTTGATTGGCCTACTGCGGGGCGTGAAAACAGAGAGGCGTCTGTTTGTAAAGACCAAAGCACTTTGCCGGTTTTGTCAATCGCTTTTGCCTGTCCAAGCGAGTTGCCGAAATATATGCTGTTTTTGCCAACGGCAAGTCGGGTGAATATCGAAGCTTCATCTTGATAGATCTTACGTATTGAGAAGCCGTATGGAATCTTGGTGTCTGAAATTTTCTCGTACTTGTATTTTGGATGTGCCGCCCGTATCGGCAAAGACCATTGCAGTTTCTTTGGGTGGCCGATGACTTTGTCATAAACTTGGATTGTGTTTCCGTCAATTGTGAAATCGGTATATCCAAATCCATCTTTGACGTGAGTCATGTCAAGAGCGCGGCAGATTACAGCATCAATGTCGCCACCTTTATATAGTTCATATTTGTGGTAGTGACCGCAGATATGTATTATGGTTGGATATTTCTGGAGGATGTTGATATAATCTTGGTAGTTGTCAAGGTCGTCCTTGATGGGGTAGTGGTTTATTGAAACCACTTTCTTTCCCGATTTGCAACGCTCGCTCAGTTGTTTGTCAAGCCAGCTTAGGTCTTCTTGTTTGATGTGACCGTCGCCCATTTTCATAAATGGGCCACAGTTGAGTCCTATAAAAACCAGACTGTCAGTCTCGAATACAAACTTGTCGGCGCCCCAAATGTCATTGAATGTTTTTGTGGCGCTTTGCGACCAGTTGTTTTCGTGGTTGCCGGGAATTATGTATAGGGGCTTGTTCAGTTTGTCAACGATGCGTTTGATGTTGTACAATTGCTCGTCACTGCCCTCATTGGACAAGTCTCCTGAAATGATTACGAATGAGGAGCTGTTGTTGTTGATCTCGTCGATAGCGGCTATCAGTTGCTTTTCGTTTTCATTGCCTGGAGTGACATGAATGTCGGTAAGCAGAGTGAAGTCGAGAGCAAGGGCATTGCTGCTGTTGAAAATAAATAACAGAGCAAGTGCGCTGCTTAGAATAATGTTTTTTAGATTCATTTGTGATAATGTGTTAGAATTGTACTGCAAAGGTACGTCGTTTTTTTGAATGCTAAAGCATGTGCGGTTTAGTCAGATTGTCAAATTTTGCTAATGACAAAGGCGCTTTGTATTAAAAAAGCGGTGAACAGAAGAACTGGACACCGCTTTGCTCGCTTTGAAAATCAAGGATTATTTGCAACCAGCGCAACGTGGTTTGATTTGCTGGAAGAAGTCGTTACCCTTGTCGTCAACAAGAATGAATGCAGGGAAGTCTTCTACGCGGATTTTCCATACGGCTTCCATTCCGAGCTCTGGGAATTCAACACATTCAATGCTCTTGATGTTGTTTTGGGCAAGAATTGCAGCTGCACCGCCGATGCTTCCGAGATAGAATCCGCCATGTTTTTTGCAGGCGTCTGTCACTTGCTGCGAACGGTTGCCCTTTGCCAGCATAACCATGCTGCCTCCGTGGCTCTGGAACAAGTCTACATATGGGTCCATACGGCCTGCGGTTGTCGGACCGAGCGATCCACACGGCATGCCTTCTGGAGTTTTCGCCGGACCAGCATAGTATACTGGATGGTTCTTGATGTATTCAGGGAGATCCTCGCCGTTGTCCAAACGCTCTTTAAGCTTGGCGTGAGCGATGTCGCGTGCCACGATGATTGTGCCATTCAACGACAAGCGTGTTGATACTGGATATTTTGTCAATTCCTTCAGCACTTCCGACATCGGACGGTCAAGGTCGATTTTTATAACATCGCCTTCGCCGGCTTTACGCAATTCCTCTGGAATGAGTTCGCCTGGGTTGCTGTCCAATTTTTCAATCCAGATACCGTCTTTATTGATTTTACACTTGACGTTGCGGTCAGCTGAACAGGAAACTCCCAGACCGATTGGACAAGATGCTCCATGTCTAGGCAGGCGTACGATGCGGATGTCGTGTGCATAGTATTTGCCGCCGAATTGAGCGCCAAGACCGATGTTGTGGGCCTCTTCAAGCACTTTCTTCTCCAATTCAATGTCGCGGAAAGCGCGGCCTGTCTCATCGCCTGTTGTAGGAAGCGTGTCGTAATAATGGGTGGATGCCAATTTAACTGTCAGCAAGTTCTTCTCTGCCGATGTGCCGCCAATCACGAATGCAATGTGGTATGGAGGACAAGCGGCTGTGCCGAGAGTCTTCATCTTGGCTACAAGGAACGGAACCAAAGTGTCAGGATTCAGAATAGCTTTTGTCTCTTGATAGAGATATGTTTTGTTTGCAGAGCCACCACCTTTGGTTACGCACAAGAAATGGTATTCCATGCCTTCTGTTGCCTCAATGTCGATTTGTGCAGGAAGATTGCATTTCGTATTTACTTCCTCATACATTGACAATGGCGCGTTTTGGGAATAGCGGAGGTTGTTTTCTGTGTATGTTTTGTATACGCCTAACGAAAGGGCCTCTTCATCGCTGAATCCAGTCCACACTTGTTGACCTTTTTCTCCGTGAATAATGGCGGTGCCTGTGTCCTGGCACAATGGCAATACGCCTTTTGTGGCAACGTCGGCGTTGCGAAGGAATGTCAATGCGACATACTTGTCGTTCTCGCTTGCCTCGGGGTCGTTAAGGATTTTTGCCACTTGCTCGTTGTGTGAACGGCGAAGCATGAATGAAACATCGTGGAAAGCGGCGTTTGCCATAGCGGTCAAGCCTTCCTTCTCCACTTTCAAAATTGGATGACCTTCAAATTCGCCAACAGAAACGTGGTCTTTGGTAAGTAAATAGTACTCGGTGTCGTCCTTTCCAAGTTGGAACATCGGACTGTACTTGAATTCTGGATTTGCCATAATTACAAGGTTATGTTTTTTACGTTAATAATAGTCGTGTTGCAAAATTACGAAAGAACGGGTAAATATGGAATTATTTTGGATTAAAAAATCGGAAATGATGTTGGCTTTACGTGAAAATTTCCTACCTTTGGAAATTAATGTACGAAACAGAATGTCATGAACAGGAAATATTTGTTTGCCGGCTTGGTGTCTTTTGCCGCCTTGCCGTGCTTCGGTGAAGTGCCGATGGAAATTTCATTGCTGATGAAAGATGGAAAGTTCGCGAAGGCCGACAGTGTGATTGGAAAGAGTGGTGTCAGCTTGACGGCGGTCGAGGCTGATTCGTTGCGCGCCATAATGAGTCGCATTGAGAGGGATTTCTGCTATACTTTTGAAGAAGGGGTGGAAAAGATACAGGAACGCTTTCCGCATGTGTCTGTCGCCAATGTGAAAGACTGGGAAACACGCAACTTTGTTGAGACGAAAATGATCAACGGAGAGAAGCGGATGTTTCGTAAGGCGATTTCAAACATAGACAGGCTTGTCCCGGAATTGTCGGCGGGAAGAAAAACGCAGGCGATATTTGATGCTGTGTCAGGAGCCGAAATGGTCAGTGGCGTGCTGAAAGGCATCTCAAGGGAGACCGGTTATGACGGCGGACATCGCATAACAATTAAATATACGATTGATGTTGACGCTGACTCGGTCCCTGCCGGTGAGAAAATACGTGTGTGGATGCCTTTCCCGACAACGACGGAACGCCAAAAAAACGTGACGCTGATTTCGTCGAGCGATAAGGTGCGATTTTCCAACAGCGAGAAGCACAACACTGTGTATATGGAGCGAAAAGCGAAGAAAGGGCAGCCTGCGCATTTTGAGATAGTATACTCGTATGATGTGTATTCAAAGTATTTCTCGCAAGATTACATGTTGAGCCACCTCAAGCCGTATGATAAAACATCGGATGTCTATTTGAAGTATACGGCTCCAGATGCTCCCCAGATACTTCTTTCCGAGGATTTCCAGGCTTTGGCAAAACATATCGTTGGTAGGGAGGACAACCCGGTAAAACAGGCGTCTCTTATTTATGATTGGATTGACGCTTATTTTCCATGGGCGGGAGCCAGGGAATACAGCACGATTCCTAACCTTGCGGAGTATGCGCTCAATCGTGGATACGGTGACTGTGGACAAGTATCGCTTTTGTATATAAATCTTCTTCGAAACATCGGAATTCCGGCGCGTTGGGAGAGCGGCTGGTATCTTGAACCGGAGAATGTCGGAATTCATGACTGGGCGGAAGTGTATTTCGAAGGAGTAGGTTGGGTCCCGGTGGATATGTCTTTCGGCCTTAATTTGGCATCTAAAGATAAGGATGTGGTGAATTTCTATAAGTCCGGCATGGATTATTTCCGCCTTGCGGCAAACCGAGGCGTGTGTGGTTCGTTTTCTCCGGAGAAGAAATTTATTCGAAGCGAAACCGTGGATTCCCAACTGGGAGAAGTCGAGTGGAACGGTGGAAACTTGTTCTATTACCGAGGATGGTCGCCGGAACTTCAAATTATTGAAGTAAAGGAATTGCATTGATACATAATTAGATGGTGGCGTCATGGGCGCCACCATCTAATTTTTTTTGAAAAAAAGTTGCCCAAAAATTTGCGGGAAAGAAGAATTGTGTATACCTTTGCACTCGCAAACGAGAAATAACGGCTCCGTAGCTCAACTGAATAGAGCATCTGACTACGGATCAGAAGGTTACAGGTTTGAATCCTGTCGGAGTCACAATTTTAAAAGAAAGAGTCTTAACGGCTCCGTAGCTCAACTGAATAGAGCATCTGACTACGGATCAGAAGGTTAC
>OFMQ01000063.1_pt1 | contig 81196 bp, 75 predicted proteins | sample 1541851 | NCBI WGS metagenome assembly OFMQ01 (sample SAMN04209227, study PRJEB22552) | human gut metagenome | biome: gut; material: feces | host: Homo sapiens | place: USA: Oklahoma | reverse complement strand
ATTCCACGATTTAAATTTTCATCATCTTCAACCACGAGTATACCTGGCATAGCATATGCACCTCTCTTTATTAACTATATATATATCAGCTGGAAGATGAACTTCCATATTTTATCCCTCAACTTCCGATTTATCTTTTTCCTCGTAAATAAATCATATTTTTAGACTTAAATCACTAAGATTCCTGCCATTTCCAAAATGATACAAAGAATAAATAAAATGACAATTAATAATACGGGTGAAAAACCTTTTTTTAGTATCTTTGTACAACCAAAAAATACACATAAAGAAAGAACTCCAGGCAATACCATATCTAAATCGGATTGAATGTTTACTACAATGATTGAAACAAATCTCTGAACTAGTATACCAATCACAAACATTCCGAGCATACTTGCAGCTAACGTTACATTCTTTAAGAATGTATCAGACAAGTCCGTAATCAACTTAGTACCTTTCTTATAACCAAGCTCTTGTGTAATCCAAAGAAAACCAAAACGAAGTACGTTCCATGCCACAAAGAAGAAAATAGGTCCTAGAATATTTTGTGATAACGCAAGGGATGCACCAACAGCCGCAAGAATTGGACGCATTGTAAACCAGAATACTGGATCTCCTACACCTGCCAAAGGACCCATTAAGCCAATCTTTACATCTTGAATGGAAGTATCTGAAATATCAGCACCTTTTGCCTTTTCTTCTTCCATAGCCAAGACAATACCAACAATGGGAGCAGAAACATATGGATGTGTATTATAGAACTTTAAATGGCGCTCTACAGCCAAATCATAATCTTCTTTGTTTGGATATAATTCTTTTAATGCCGGAAGCAAGCCATAGCACCAGCCGCCATTTTGCATACGCTCAAAGTTCCATGAACCTTGTAAATATTGATGGTTTAAACAAACCTTTAATCTTGTACTCTTCTTCATATAAACCACCTATTCATAATCATTTAAGATGTCCCCTAACGGATCATCACTTGTTTTACTTGATTGTTCCTTGGCATTCAACAACATATATAGCCAAACTAAACCACCACCAATAAAGCATAAAGATATTAAAGATAGGTTCGTCATACATGCCAAGCCAAAGCCAATCATAAAGAATGGATATGTAAATTTAGAGCCTAATACATTCGCTACAATCGCAAAGCCAACCACACAAACGACGCCAGAACCAATTAATAATCCTTTATAAACGCTCAATGGAATCATTTCCAAGATTGAACAAATCACAGATGAAGGGATCAATAATAATACAACCGTCGGAATCAAAACACGAATTCCCTGCACACAAATACCAATCCATTGATAATAAGAAACTTTCTTTGTTTCATCCATTTTATGTACAAGTTGGATTGCTAAATTACGACATACCTTTGTCAAAGATAACCCCACTAAAGATAATGGAATCGCTAGGGCAATACTAAATGCGATCACAAATCTAGCTTCAATTGCACTTTCAAGGCCATGTACCATCAATATAGATGAAATCACACTCGCTAAACATACATCGGGTGCAACTGCCGCACCAATATTGGCCCACCCTAAGGCAATCAATTGTAAAGATCCACCTAATAATAATCCTTCTACTAAATGGTTTGTCACTAAACCAATTAAAGTACAGGCAACAATGGGTTGATGAAATTCAAACTCATCCAAGATGCCTTCAATGCCTGCGACAAATGCCACAAGTAAAACTAAAATAGTCTGCATACCTCTTCCTCATTTCTTTTTGATTTTTTTAAAATCTTTCGAACTTAAAAAATAATACAAGATAAATGCCCATACAAGAAGGAGTACCGCACCCAATGATATAAACGTCTTATAATAGGGATACCAAAAAACAGCTCCTACGCTTAAAATCAAGCCAACAAAAAGATAGGATACAAATTCCTGGATTACATCATAGATTTCTTGAAAACTGTATTGATTATGTGTAGTTTCATTTTCTTGTAGTCCATCATATATACCTTGTGCAATATCTTTTAAAAATCTTTTCATATGTATAATATACCACAAGAAAAGGCTTTCCCATTAGGAAAAGCCAAGATTATTTATTATTCATCATTTTAAGTGCAATTCTAAGAACACAAATGCCCATTACCACAATCACAACTGAATTTAATAACCAAGTGTGAGTTGTATCTGGTATTGTATAAATAAAAACGGTACATGCGCAAAGTAGTAAAATAAAGATTTCTACAACGGAATTTTTAATCATAGTCATATCTGTACCTCCCTTACATCTTTAGTATAAAACGCTTTAAATAAAGTACAATATGACTACATACGATTGAACAGACATTTATCCAACGCTTAATTTATCCTTAATCTATGTTAATTTTAATTTACATAAGATTCAATTTCTCATTTGCAAGTTCTTATAAAGAGGATTATGATTAAAGTAACTAACCATAAAGAAACGGAGTTTATTATGATCAACATACCCGAGATACTGGTGGCAAACGGGACTGGGGCATTTTTAGTACTCTTCTTATTGTTATATCGAATACGAATTGCGCAAACGAATCAGTTTGATGAAAAAGCCTATAACTTTATGCTTATAGTTACCTTTATTGCCACGATCAATGAAACGCTTAGTTTTATCATTGATGCACGCCCAGGTTTTATCTTTCATATTTTACAATATATCTCAAATACAATTTCTTCAGCTAGCTCAGGCATCATCGGATATTGTTGGTGTTTATTCGTAGAATATCATATTCATAGAAATTTTGAGCGCATCAAGAAGAAATCAAGAATCTTAGCCATTCCATTGATCATTGCCACAATCTTGATCATTATCAATTTATTGGGAACGGGTATCATCTTTGACATTTCAAAGGAAAATGTATATACTCGTGGTCCCATGAATTTTATTTTATATATTTTTGTCTTTGTTTATTATATCGAAAGTATATATACTGTTCATAAAGCTAAATATGATTCCATTTTAGTAGAATTCTTTCCCATTTACTACTTTATCATCCCTTGTATGATTGGTACCATGATTCAAGGTTTCTTCTTTGGAGTTTCTACGATTTGGCTATGTGTCGCAATCGCATTTATCTTGGTTTATATTGAAAACCAAATATCTGTATCCTTTATTGATGATTTATCAGGATTATACAATCGAAAATACATGAACCATTATTTAAATAAGCTACAAAGTGATAAAAATAGACATGTATATGGATTCTTGCTGGATATTAATGAATTCAAAGCTATCAATGATACATATGGACATCTTACAGGTGATCGTGCCCTCATTAAGTTTGGTATAATTCTACAACATTCGATTGATAAAGATTCAGTTGCCATTCGTATGGGTGGAGATGAATTTGTGATCTTTGCGAAACTCAAATCAGATGAAGAAGCCTTGGCTTTAAAGAAACAAATTAAATATAATGTTCGACAATTTAATATAAAATCAAAAGAACCATTCCATTTATCTTTCTCGATTGGAATAGCTAAATTTAACGGTAAAAATACCGATGCATTCTTATCAGCCATGGACGATTCTATGTATGAAGCTAAAAATATGCATCGTTTAATGCAGTAATCAAGGCGAGTTCATCGCCTTTTTTATTTTGCGCAAAAAAAGATGAGCAATTATTTACTCATCTAGTTTATCAATTACTTTTTTAATGTAGTAGGTTCTTAATAAGCCAAAGATCAAGATACAGATTCCTACAATGGAAATGGCTTTTTCTTGATACAACAAGCCAAACACAAAGACGACAATGCCAAGTCCAGCCAGCTGTAATTGTTTAAAAACAACCTTTTGTTTATCATTCATTAGCGAACAGTTACACCATTAGGCATTTCTTTTGCGACAGTGACAAATGACAAGTCTTTATCATCTGTAGCACACAAAATCATACCATATGATTCTACACCACGTAATTTTACTGGTTTTAAGTTTGTCACTACGACAACTTGTTTTCCAATCAATTCTTCTGGCTTGTAGTGTTTCGCAATACCACTAACGATTTGACGAACCTCACCACCCAAATCAATTTGTTCAACCAATAAACGATCTGCCTTTGGATGTGGTTCACACTTCACAATCGTACCGACTTTGAATTGTAGTTTCGCAAAATCATCAATCGTAACTTCTTCTACTTTTTCTTCTTTTTTAGGCTCTTCTTTTTTAGCTGCTTCTTTTTCTTTCTTAAACTCTTCCATAAATTTCTTTTCATCGATACGTGCAAACAATGGTTCACACTTTTCAACTACATGAATATCTGTTTCTAAGTTTCCAAAAGATTCACAAGAATCTAAATCCGTTACTTTTGTATTTAAATATGCGAACATCTTTTCTGCAGTTTCAGGTAAGAATGAATGTAATAATACTGCTGAAATACGAATAGATTCTAATAAGTTATATAAAACAGTAGCTAAACGATCTTGTTTTGATTCATCTTTTGCGAGTACCCAAGGCATTGTTTCATCAATGTACTTGTTTGTACGACGAAGCAATGTGAATACTTCATCTAATGCATCACCAACACGAAGTTCTTCCATCTTAGCTTCTACTTTCTTCTTAGTTTCTAAAGCACAAGCTTTTAATTCTTCATCGACTGCTTCACATACATTTGGATTTGTGACTAAACCACCAAAATATTTATTTGACATCGCAATTGTACGAGATACTAAGTTTCCTAAAATGTTTGCCAAGTCCGAATTGATTCTTTCAATCATTAATTCCCAAGTAATCGTTCCATCTTGCGCAAATGGCATTTCGTGTAAACAGTAATAACGAACAGCATCTACACCAAAGTGAGCCACTAAATCTTCGGCATAAATCACATTGCCTTTTGATTTAGACATTTTGTCACTTCCCGTAAGCAACCATGGATGACCAAATACTTTCTTAGGTAAAGGTAAATCCAAAGCCATTAAAATAATTGGCCAATAAATTGTGTGGAAACGCAAAATATCTTTACCAATAATGTGTGTTGCAGGCCAGTATTTGTTGAACTTTTCATCACTAACACCATTGGCATGATAGCCAAGTGTAGTTATATAGTTGCTTAATGCATCAATCCAAACGTATACAACGTGTTTTGGATCAAAGTCAACAGGAACTCCCCATGTAAATGATGTACGAGATACACAAAGGTCTTGTAATCCTGGACGCAAGAAGTTATTCAGCATTTCATTCTTACGAGATTCTGGTTGAATGAAATCAGGATGATCTTCAATGTATTTAATTAAGCGATCCGCATACTTTTGCATATTAAAGAAATAAGCTTCTTCTTTTGCCTTCTTAACTGGACGACCACAATCTGGGCAACATCCATCTACCAATTGAGATTCTGTCCAGAATGATTCACAAGGCGTACAATACCATCCTTCGTATGTTCCTTTATAGATATCTCCTTGATCGTATAAACGTTTAAAAATACTTTGTACTTCTTTTACGTGATAATCATCTGTAGTACGTACAAAATAATCATAGCTTGTATTCATTAAATCCCAGTTTGATTTAATTTGAGCAGCCACACCATCCACGAATTCTTGTGGACTTACACCTGCAGCTTTTGCCTTTTCTTCAATTTTTACACCATGCTCATCTGTACCTGTCTGGAAGAATACATCATATCCTTGTGCTCTTTTAAAACGAGCAATCGCATCCGACAAGATAATTTCATATGTATTCCCAATGTGAGGTCTACCTGATGTATACGCAATGGCCGTTGTTAAATAAAATGGTTCTTTCTTTTGTGTCATCTTTATTTCCTCCTATCATACAAATAAAAAAAGCCTTCATCCAAGGACGAAAGCTTCGTGGTACCACCTTAGTTTGTGTTTTCACACCTCAAGCTGTTAACGCCAGCATACGTCTTTACCTACCTATCGATAAAGAAGCTCCAAGACCATCTTCTTTATATATTGTACGCAGATTCACACCAAACCATCTGCTCTCTTTAGTACGCCATATAAATACTCTTCTTTTCTAAGCTTATTGACTTGTTTATTATACGCTATAAAACGTATTTTGAGCAAATTTATTTCGCAGCTTTTGTCAAAATTTTTACCAATGGTAAAGCTTTTTCAGGACAATTTGAAACACCCATATGATATTTTGGCTTAGTAGGACCATGATAATCACTACCACAAGATACGAATAATTTGCGTTTCTGAACAATTTTCAAGGCAGCCGCAACCGTTTGTTCATGAATATCATTAGAGAAGCATTCCACTCCATCCATACCTAAATCCACAATTTCTTCTAAAACATCATCTGAAATATAATCTAAATGCCAGCTTGATAAAATCGCAATACCTCCAGCACTATGAATCGCATCAATTACTGCTTTCGCATCCGGATAGTTAGCCTTTACATAACAAGGTCCATTCTTACCAAATACATCGGTTTCAAAACGAGACATCGCAACACTCTCACTTTCACAACTATCAATATACTTCTTCACAAAAGGCAATAAACGCGTTCTTTCGTTATGGAACACCATCTTTGTGATTTCTGCTGGTGTAATAGTTTGGAAACGAGAATTTGAAATTAATGAATCTACATCAATACGAATACCTGAGTAATTTTCGAATTTTTCAACACGCTCCATGGATAAATCTTTTTCACGCTTCAAAGAATTTTGTTCTAACACTTCAAACACTTCATTCGTCCAGTCAATATAATAACCTAGAATACGTACTCGCATTCTTTTATATTGTGCATCCACTTCCACGCCTGGAATATATTGAATGTTGTACAAACTTGAAAAACGAACCGCTGCCGCATTCGCTCTTGCACAGTTGTGGTCTGTGATTGAGATAACTTCCAAGCGATTTTCTTTGGCTTGTTTGAATAATTCTTCTACATCATAATAACCATCATCACTGTAGTTTGAACGAATATGTAAATCGATTGGAGTCACAACCAACTCTTCTTTTACTAAAGTTGGTTCCGCCTTTGTTTCAAAACGAATTTCCTGATCTGGTTCATTTACAGGAACCAAACCAAAAATCAAATCAAATAGAGTTTGTTGGTTTGGAGTGATTAAGACAACAATACCATTGATGACCCACCATAAAATGACTCCTGGCACTTGAAAGAAGAACCCTAAAATCATCAAAGGAAGACCAAATCCCAATGCTTGTCGTAAGATCAAATGGATTGGCATCGCCTCTTTTTTGTTTCTACGAACCAATTTCAAATCCATAATGGCATATCCAAATGACTGCCCATTTGTTCGTGCTGTAAAAAACGCAAGTAATAATACACTAGATACAAATAACAAGGCAAACATTAAGTAGAATAATAAATCAAAGAAGTGTGGTGGAATCAATCCACACATAATTAATAAAAACTCAAGAACCCATATATAAACAGGCAATAAACAAATGTTGACATCCATCAAAAACGCAAAGAAATGATTTTGGTAATCTCTTAGATTCCGTTTTAATGGAGTGGCATATTTATATCCACCTGCACGATACAATTTCGATTTTTTTTGAAAGTATGCTAGAGTTAGATCTTTAAAATTGTATTTCTGTTGTTTCATAAAATTATAAGCCTTTCTTTCGTTATTATAACAATTTTTAAGCATGAAAAAAAGGGCCATAGCCCTTAATCTTGTTTTCTTAAACGTTTTAGTGCAAATGTTAATACACCTAAAGACATCATACATAACCATGAATAAATCGTTACATTTGTGTTTGTTGATGTATTTACAGGCGTATATTTTCCTGCATTCATACTAAATTTTTGTGCTTCCTGCAATAAACGCTGATACTTTTTACCAACTTTATTCACCAATTCTGCATTCACTGCATTTTTATCAGTTGCAGATAATTTTACCCAGCTAGGCATCGCAGAAAGAATCTTTTGATAATTCAAGTTGTTGGCACTTGTAAAGATATTTCCACTTGCACTCGTTAAGTATGTCTTAATGAAATTATTAGCTGCCGTACTTGTAACCTCTTGTTTGACTACTGTTTCCACTTTTGCAGCTTCCACATTCTTTTTTTCTACAGTTGGAGCCACAACTTGCGGCTGTTCTTGTACAACTGGTGTTTGCACTAATAATTCATTACTTGTTTCTACTTTTGGTGCAACCTTTTCTTCTAAAGTAACCACCTTGTATACAAAGTTTGTATTATCGTCTAAATATGCATTTAGATGTGCTAACGTTTCATCCACTTTTGCCTGTGTTGATTCATCATTTGAAAGTACAAGACTACAATCATCCAATTCTTTCTTGAAGTTATTATAAGACTCTTCTTCAAGCATATCCTTATTGGATTCTAAGACTTCACTAGCTTCCTGCACTTTTTCATTCAATTTAGAGAAATCCGCTTTTTTAACTAAAGAAGCAGCTGCCGCATTTAAAGCAGACTGTGCCTTTTCAATGTCTTCAACAGTACTTGCACCATTTTCTAATACTTGCTTAGCTTCATTCAAACTTGTTTCATATGCCGTATAGCTTCTATTAGTATAGCTATCTTTTACATATGTACTTGATTGATCTACGATAGCTTTTAATCCAGAAACATTGATCAATGCTTTTTTTGCATTATCCAGCTTCACTAACTCTTGTGTAAGTTGTTCTAAAGTTGAAGTTGTTGATTGAACCAAAAGGCTGGATTCATCCATCACAGTTTTTAAAGCGGCATAGCTATCTGCAGTAAAGATTGTAGAATCTAAACTTTGTGCATCTTTTAAAGATGTATCCAAAGCTGTTTTAGCGTTTAGAATCAATGTATTAGCCAATGTATTGGCCTCAGCTACAACAATTTCATATGCACTTAAAGTACATCCTTCAGCTTTTTTCATACCTGCATCTGTGTATGCTGTTTCATAAGCTGTTTTGATTTGATCCTGATTTTCTTTAGTCAAGACTTTGAACAATTGATCTCCTGCTAATACAAAAGAATAATTCTTTTCATCCACCTTAGTGATCAATGTATATTTTTCTACATCTTTATTTGTACTATCTTTAACAATTTCTTTTGTACTCAAATATTGTTTGATAAAATCATCTGCAGTAATTGTCTGTTGGGCTTTTTCTTCTAATTTTACTGGCTGTACTTGTTTGGCAAGCACATCCATATTTGGATTTGAAGCCACACAAACTGCTACAGCACTTGCGACACAATAAACCTTTGCTTTATTCACGACAAACCCTCCATTCCATTTCACTATTTTACTCCCAAAATATCAATTGGTCTAGTCCCAATATTCAACAACAAACTTTCGAGCCCACGCATCTGTTGCTTCTAATTGTTCAATTGTAGGGTTTTCAATATATTTTGCCTGCTTACAAGCTTGTTCAATACTTTCTTCAATTTGTAAAAATGAAATCTTTTTATCTAAAAATAGCTGTACCGCCTGTTCATCCGCTCCATTAAATACGGCACCTAGATTTCCTTCTTTTTTACCAATTTCATAGGCTAGTTTCAACATTGGATAACGAACATAATCCATTTCTTTAAAGTTCAAATCTATTGTTTTTGTCATATCCAAAGGATGATCTTCCTTTAACACCGGACGATCTGGATAACATAATGCATATTGAATTGGTAAACGCATATCAGCAGATCCAAGTTGTGCAATAATTGCATTGTCATTGTATTCAACCATAGAATGCACGATGCTTTGACGGTGTAACACCGTATCGATTTTTTCATACGGCAAATCAAATAAATAGTGTGCTTCAATCACTTCAAAACCTTTATTGACCATTGTTGCACTATCCACTGTGATTCGTTTTCCCATATTCCAGTTTGGATGTTTTAAAGTCTGTTCTACTGTTACATCACTTAACTCATCCCTTGTCTTATCTCTAAAACTACCACCACTTGCCGTAATAATTAAACGCTTCACATCTTCACTACGATTTCCCTGCAAGGATTGAAAGATGGCAGAGTGTTCTGAATCGATTGGATATAGTTTGGTGTTTGTTTCCTGCAATGTCTGACGCACCAAAACACCGCCCGCAACCAAGCTTTCTTTATTAGCCAATGCCACATCAATTCCTTTTTTTAAAGATGTTAATGTAGGCTTTAATCCTCTAAATCCAACAACAGCATTCACCAACAAATCATATTCACAGTTTTCAATACATTGAACCATGGCTTCATTGCCACTATAAACAGTAACACCACTTAATTCTTTGGCCTTTGAAACATCTGAAATACCAGCTACCTGAATGGTTGGATGTTTATCAATGATTTTCTGCATTACATCCACTTGATGTCCAGCCGCAATACCAACTAGACAAAATTGGTCTGGATGTTGTTCAATCACATCCACTGTTTGTAAACCGATAGAGCCTGTAGCTCCTAATAATAATATTCTTTTCATAATTCATCACCTGTACTTATCATTTTAACACAATACAGATAAAAGATGTGGTTAAATAGTAATTGGAGGTAAATTATGAAAGTCATTGATTTAACACATACTATTTCGGAAGATATGCCCGTCTTTCCGGGTAGTGAAACACAAAATTAACCACAAAAAGCACCTACGAAAAGGATGGTTTTAAAGAAACATTCATCTAAATCAATTCTCATGTAGGAACACACATGGATCCACCGGCTCATATTTTTGCGAACAGAAAGACTTTAGATCAATTCTCCCCAGAACAATTCATCGGCAAAGCTCTTGTCGTTGATTGTAGAGATTTAAAAGAAGGACAAGCCATCACAATCGATAAAATCAATATAGATAAAGCCAAGTGGGCTGATTTTCTTTTCTTTAATCTTGGTTGGGACAAACATTTCAAAGACGAAACTTACTTTAATGACTTTCCTTATAATTCAAGGAAACTTTAAAGGCATTGGCTTTGACGTAATGGGATTAGACCCCTGCGTGATAATAATCTGAATCGGCACAAAGCATTATTTAAAAATACAGATATTGTGAATATCGAAAATCTTACCAACTTAGATCAATGTGGTGATGAATTATTTTGGTTTAGTTGTTTCCCACTTAAAATTGAAAACTGTGAAGGCTTTTCTATTCGAGCGATTGCTTGGTATGAATAAAGACCGGATCACCGGTCTTTCAATTTTTTCTTTTCATTATATAATTGTTTATCAGCTTCAATAAACCAATCATTCCATTTATGAATATCTTTGTGATATGGTGCACATCCAATACTCACATCTAAGTCAAAGGGAAAAGATAGTTTTTTTATATACGCATGAATTCTTTGGCACAAACCTTCTACATCATTTCCTTTATACACAATCACAAATTCATCCCCACCATAGCGAGCAATAAAATCACTTTTTTCAATACAAGATTCTTTTAAACAGTTCGCAATGGCCTTTAATGCTAAATCCCCTTGCACATGTCCATACTCATCGTTGATTTTCTTAAATCTATTCACATCCAGCACTAACAAGTACATATTTAAATCTTGACTTCTTACACACTCAAATAAATGCTGTTCCATACGATTACGGTTATTCAATTGTGTTAATGGATCAATAGAAATCATTTGTTCTTCCAAACTAATATATACAATAAGGATACTAAGACTAGTTCCTACACAAAAAACAGGAATGTCGCGAAAAAAATCTTGCATTGTGCCAATCAACAATAGTGACACCATATAAATGCCTAAAATTTGATTTGATTTCTTTTGTTGATAATTCTTTGCCTTACGGCTATACACATAAGCTTGATAGGCTCCAACCATAAAATAGAGATCATTTATAAATACATACAAAATATAGAGTGGTCCTTCTTGAAAATTTCCATATGAATCGATTTGAAATAAACACCCATTCAATGTATTTATCAACAATAATACAACACTTATAATCACAGGAAGCATCGCAAAGAGTGTTTGCGATTTCTTTTCATAATGAATATCAAGCATTGTTTGGATGTAATTAAACCAGGAAAGTGTGCATAGCGAAAAGAACAAGAAGCTCATTTCAGTTAGAAACAGGTCCTGACTATTTGTCGTCATTCGTACTAAATCAGTTTGGAAATATAATATATGTACAAAGACAACTGCCAAAAAGCTAACTTTTTGACTGTTTTTCATCATGGAATGATAGGTTTTAAAGCCTAGAATCAACATGATAGCTACACATATATAGTAGATTTCCGCAAAAAGAATTTCATTCATAAAACCATTCTACCATGAAAAAAAGATCATATCACCCTTGTTCGGTAAATATGATCTGTTTTTTTAATTAGTCTTCAAATGACAATGGTTTTAAATTCCAAATTTCTTTAGCGTATTCGCTAATTGTACGATCACTAGAGAAATATCCTGATTTGGCAATGTTTACTAACATTGTCTTAGCCCAGCGACTCTTGTCCATGTAACGAGCTTGTACTTTTTCTTGAGCATATACATATGCATCAAAGTCAGCTAATACGAAGAATTCATCGTTACGCATCATTAAGTCGTTGTTGATCAACTTAAATTCGTTTGGATCATTTGACCATGTACAATTTTTAAGTGAATCAATTACCATACGGATATTGTAGCTTGAATTATATAGGTTCCATGCGTTGTATGAGTTTTCATGACGAAGTTCATTGATGTCTTCTACATGTAAACCAAAGATTTCTGCATTTTCGTATCCAACACGCTCAACGATTTCTACGTTAGCACCATCAAGTGTACCAAGAGTGATTGCACCATTCATCATGTACTTCATGTTTCCTGTACCACTTGCTTCTTTACCAGCCGTAGAAATCTGTTCAGAAACATCTGCCGCATTCAATAAGATTTCAGCAATAGATACAGAGTAGTTAGGAATGAAGACAACCTTCATGTATTTAGAAATTTCTGGGTCATTATTAACAACATTGGCAACCATGTTGATCAATTTAATAATTTCCTTCGCTAAATCATAACTTGCTGCTGCTTTTGCAGAATAGAAGAATGTACGAGGGTAAATTCTAAATGAAGGATCCTGTTTCATTCTTAAGTATAAATACATAACGTGGAAGATATTTAATAATTGACGTTTGTATGCGTGAAGACGTTTAGCTTGGCAGTCAAAGATTGAATTCACATCAATATCAATACCTAAGTTTTCTTTTACATAGGCAGCCAAAATCTTTTTACGCTCTAATTTCACATCCATGAATTTAGCTTGTAAAGCCTCATCTTCAACGTGTTCCATTAAATCTTCTAATTTTTCTGGATTTGTCTTGAACTCATCTCCAATTGTTTCTTCTAACAACTGAGTCAATTGAGGGTTTGAGAACAATAACCATCTACGGTGAGTAATACCATTTGTCTTATTATTGAATTTATCTGGATAAATTGTCACAAAATCTTTGAATACATCATTTACTAAGATTTCAGAGTGAAGTTTCGCAACACCGTTTACACTGTGAGAACCAACAACAGCCAAGTTAGCCATGTGAACTTGTCCTTCTTTTAAGATTGAAACATTGTTGAAGATTCCACATAGTCCTCTGTGATCTACGTCATATTTGAAACGACGGTTGATTTCTTCAATGATCATATATAGACGTGGCAACAATGAACGAACCATGTCTTGAGGCCATTTTTCAAGTGCTTCTGCCATAACTGTGTGGTTTGTATACGCAACAGTCTTTGTCACGATATTCCAAGCATCATCCCAGTCATAGAAGTAATCATCTAGTAATACACGCATTAATTCAGGAATAACTAATACAGGGTGTGTATCATTTAACTGAATCGCAACTTTATCACCTAAATTATCTAAGCTTGGGTATACACGTAAGTGTGAACGAATAATTTGATCAATTCCAGCACATACAAAGAAATATTCTTGTGTTAAACGCAAACGTTTTCCTTCGATTGTTGAATCATCAGGATATACATTGGCTGTAATAGCTGTTACTTGATTCAAATATTCATTTAATCCACCTGAGTTTACAGAATCTTCATCAACTTCTGCATCCCATAAGCGAAGTGTATTTGTGGTCGTTGTATGATATCCAACGATTGGTTCATCATAAGGTACAGCACGTACGACAAATTCTGGATGATGTTGAGCATGGAATTTTCCATATCCATCCATGTATCCATCTACGTAACCACCAAATTTAACTTTTACGGCATGCTGAGGTTTCCATACTTCCCAAACATTACCATTCTTTAACCAGCAGTCTGGCAATTCAACCTGTTGGTTGTTTTCAATTTTTTGTTTGAACAAACCATAACGGTAACGAATACAGTTACCATGTCCTGGCAAATCAAGAGATGCTAATGAATCCATGAAACATGCGGCAAGTCTTCCTAAACCACCATTTCCTAATCCTGCATCACTTTCAATGTTTTCCATTTCATTGATGTCCATACCTAAATCTTTTAAACCATCTTTAACAACATCATAGATGTTTAGGTTCATTAGGTTGCTAGTCATTAAACGACCCATCAAGAATTCCATAGAAAAATAATAAAGCTGTTTTGATTCTGTTTTCTTGATCGCATTTTTAGTTTCTCTCCAATGCTCTCCGGCAAAATCACGAATCATGTTACCTAGGACAATATATCTCTCTTCAGGATATGTATCTTCAAAATCACGTCCATAGGCATCAGAAACAGCATCTTTAAAGCTTTCCTTAAAACTATCTTTAGACTCAAATAGATGTGGCATAATCTAAATCTCCTTCCAACACCTTTACATTATACCTTTCTTTCAAGCCATTTTTCAACTTTATCCCACTTTAAAAACATCGAAATCCCAAAAATAACCAACAGTTTTATGGGTTTTGATGTATTCATCACCCAAAAGGCGACGAATTGAAGCGATATGAACCGTTAAAGTGTTATCCAATATTTCGTGATGATACGCCTGTTCCAAGTAAAAAACCAACGCCGATCTAGATACAGTTTTGTGAGGAACGTCCATCAGTGTTGAAATTATTGTAAAACTTGCCTTAGGAATAAAGATTTTTTCTTTACCCTTTTGGATAATGTTAGAATCCATATCAATCAATAGATTCCCCGTTCTATATAACCCCTTTTTCTTTCGAACATTTTCAATGGACATTGAAATCAAACCGTTGCTGTAATTTCTCACTTCATCATTCACTTTTAAATTTTGGCATAACATAGCTGGTGTTTTGTAGTAAACCTGCCCGTTCTCTTCAATGCGATCCACAGGATATCCATTATCGACTAACTCTTCGAGCAGTTCAAAATCGACCTCTGTAATCAACTTACAAAACTTCATATGTATACTTATCTCCTTTAGCTAACCATTTCACATTTGGCTCATATCAATAGTATCCCATATCTATGTGAATTTAACATTAAAAACTAACTTTTTGTTAATTTGTGCAAATTTTCAATTAATTTGTGCAAACATATAGTACCTTTTAATGATTTTTTACTCAAATTTCTCTATTTTACCGAAGCATTTAATGCTTGAATCAATAATCATTCCACCCTCTTCATAGATGCCATACACAGGAATTTGTTTCTCTGATTTTACCTTTTCAATACTTTGCAGCTGCACTTTACTCCTTCTAAAATGAGGTTCAATCGCAAAACCAGATAAACAACCTAAACCTGTCTGATACAAAAATTTTGGATAATCCTCATCCGGACTTATGTGATAAGAGTCAAGCTGAATCATGGCTCCTGCACTATATCCAATCATAATTCCCTTATAATTTTTAATTAACTTTTTTAATTTCTTTTCTTTAATTCGCTTCATCATTAAATCAGGAGCTCCACCTGTCAACATCAAAATGGAACTATTTAAAATCTTTTCCTTCATTTCATCCATCGAATCTTTAAAGTAATTGACCCATACTATTTGTTCCTGACCAATGCCATACTTGTAGAATACATCTTGATTAGAGCGATACCATATCCCTTGTCCAGGCGCATACTGTTTATTCCAATCAGACTCATTTTTAGTATCATTAAAAAAGCTAAATGCAAGGATACAGACACGATCATTTTTAGATATATATGATTTTAAATTCATATAAATCCACTTTTCATCGATCATACTCGTATTCAATAAGACATGAATAGGATGAATACAATTTTCAAGTTCTTTTACTCCATCAAAAGAATAGGGTTTCCTATTTTCAAACTCTTCAAAACACTTCATATCACTCGTTGCCTCATGCATAGTGACTACTTTATTATTCTCATCAATATATAATTTCATTTTTTGGCTCCTTTCATGAAAAAAGATGGACTCTTATTGTCCATCATCTTCGTTTTGCGCATTTGCGATATTTTGTTGAATCTGTTCACTTGCTGCTTTTAATTGATTTGAAAGCTCAGGATCTTTTGCGGTTGTCATATTATCTGTAACAGGACCATCACTAGCTCCGGTCTTCGTCAATTTTAAATATGTCCAGCCATCTGCCGTATGTGTATCATCAATCAAATAATTATAAGAATCAATTTCTAGATCATACATCTTTGAACTATCTTTATTTGTAAAATATGTATCAATTGGCAATTGTTCATTCACAATATTATATGCACTATCAAGTGCTGCACTTGCCACATCATCCGTTGCACTATCTACTAGATCAATATGTACACGTAGTGTTGCACTTAATAAATTCACACTTACCTTTTCTACATTATCAATGTTTCCTAAAGCACTCTCAAGAGATGAGATATTGTCTTTTGTGATGGCAGGATCTAAATCCGCTTTTGAAAAACGACTACCTTCCACAGGTCGATTTTGTCCACCTAAACTTGTCAACAAAACATATCCTACAATCACAACAGGAATCATAATTATAATAACAGTAAACCATACAAGCTTGTGTCCTTGACCTGTAGGTTTATTGGACGTATGTCTTCTACGCTTCATCTTGGCCATTAAAAAACCTCCTAATAACGTATTTATTATAACACAGTACCTAAAAACATTAAAAGTCTGAATGAATCAGACTTTTATCTTTTCTTTAATTCTTCTTGAATCAACTCATTTGTACGCTTAGGATTCGCCTGACCACGACTCGCCTTCATGACCTGACCTACTAAGAATCCAACGGCACGATCTTTACCATTTTTGAAGTCTTCAATCGATTGAGGGTTGGCATCTAAAACACTGTTAACGATAGCTAAAATAGCACCATCATCACTTACTTGTTTCATACCCTTTTCTTCGATAACCTTCTTAGGATCTTTTCCTTGCATAACCTCTTCAAATACAACTTTACCTTGTTTTCCACTGATTTCTCCAGCCTCGATCACATTGATCAAGCTAGCCAAGTTTTCACTTGAACAAGGTACTTTCGCAAAACTTAAGTTGTTTTTGTTTAAGTAAGCTGAAACATCTCCAATGATCCAGTTACATGCTTTTTTCGCAAATTTTGTTGATTTTAATACTTCTTCAAAGAAATCAGCCATTTCACGATCAGAAACCAATACACCTGCATCATATTCACTCAATTCATAATCCTTCATGAAACGAGCTAAACGAGCATCAGGAAGCTCTTCTAGATTATCCTGAATCGATTTAACCCAGTCAAGATCTAATTGAATTGGGAAAATATTTGGCTCTGGGAAATATTTATAGTCAACATTTCCTTCTTTTTTACGCATTAGAATTGTAGTCTTTTGTGCTTCATCATAACGACGAGTCGCCTGTTCTACTTTTTCACCAGCATCCAATAATGCAGATTGGCGTTCTATTTCTGCTTGAACCGCTTTTTGAACATTCGCAATGGAGTTCAAGTTTTTGATTTCTGTCTTTGTTCCCAAAGTATCTTTATCTTCACTCAAAGAAATATTGACATCACAACGCATACTTCCTTCTTCCATCTTAACATCACTGACATTTAGATATAAAAGATTTTTACGAAGTGTTTCCACATAAGCGGCTGCTTCTTTAGCACTATGCATATCTGGTTTTGATACGATTTCAATCAATGGTGTTCCAGCACGGTTAAAGTCAATATATGTACCTGTATCTTTATGGAACTGTTTTGCGGTATCCTCTTCCATATGAATACGTTCGATACGAATTTGTTTCTTTTCTCCATCCACATCAATTTCTACATATCCATTTGTTCCAATAGGATGGAACTGTTGTGTAATCTGGAATCCTTTTGGTAAATCTGAATAGTAATAGTTTTTACGATCAAAACGAACCAATGTTTCAAGATCACAATGCATAGCTGTACATGCCTTGATAGCTAAGGCTACAGCCTCTTTATTTACACATGGTAAGCATCCAGGATGTCCTAAATCCACAACACTTGTACATGTATTTGCGATTTCTCCAAAGCGCACAGGAGCACCAGAGAACATTTTTGTATTTGTCTTTAATTCACAGTGAATTTCAATACCAATCGTCACAAAATAATTCATTACTATCCCTCCAAACATTGTCCTTTTAAACCTGTGCATTCTTCAATCGCACTAGATACATCAAACATTTTTTGTTCTTCAAAAGGCTTGCAAGTTAAATTCACAGCCACAGGCATAGAATCTACTTTTCCTAGTGGAAGTGTAATACTTGGATAACCAGAGAAATTTTGTAACTGCATGTGTTCTTCGGCAAAACTAGATACGCCAAAACGAACATTTGTACTTTCATTGATCAATGGTGCAATCGTTGGTGCTGCAACACTTAATACAGCATCACATTCTTCAAACATCTTCGCGTAAGCTTGAACGATCAAGCGACGAATCTTTTGGGCTTTTCTAAATAAACGATCTTGATTTTCTTCAAACAAAGAATATGAACCAATCACGAAACGGGCACGAACATAGCTTGAGAAACCTTTTGTACGAGTATTTGTCATGACTTCTTCTAAATCTTGACCTTCTTCACGCATTCCAAAACGAATACCATCCAGATTTGAATGGTTAGCTGTTGCTTCTGCATTCGCAATTGTCTTATAGACAGGTGCAATCAATTCCATATATTCTTTTGGCATTTCCACTTCAACAATCTTAGCTCCTTTTTCCTCTAATTTAGAAACTAAAGTGTTAAATTGAGCTTTTAATTCTTCGTTTTTCACTTCATCCATTACGGTTTTAAATATACCAATTGTTTTGTTTGTTAGATCACCATTCAATAATTTTGAATATTCTTTAACCGCTTCATAACTTGAAGTCATATCATGATCATCACGACCGGCAAGTACTTCTAGAGCTAATGCAGCATCTTTTACATTTGTTGTAAAATATCCAACATGATCTAATGAACTCGCATAAGGAATGATGCCATAACGTGAAATACGTCCATATGTTGGTTTAACCCCAACAACACCACAATATGCAGCAGGTTTTCGAACGCTATCCCCTGTATCTGTACCAATAGCCAAAGGTACACATCCTGCGGCAACTAAAGCAGCACATCCACCGCTTGATCCACCTGGAATGCGGTCTAGATCATAAGGATTGTGTACAGCACCTGTGTAGGCATTCTTGTTGGTTCCACCCATACCAAGTTCATCCATACTTGCCTTACATACAAAGTCAGCTCCTGCTTCTCTTAATTTCTTTACGATTGTCGCATCATAAACAGGAACATAGTTATCTAAAATACGGCTACTTGCAGTTGTACGAATACCACAAGTAGAAATGTTATCTTTCAATGCTACTGGAACACCTGAAAGTTTTCCTTCCTTTGTGTTATTAGCTTCATCCACCATAGTTACTACGGCATTTAATTTTGGTTGAGCCGCATTGATTTTTTCAATAGCCACATTTTTATTTACACAATTTGAAATTTCCATCTTACTTCACCACCTTTGGAACGTGAACATGTCCCATACGCGCATCTTTTACATTCGTCAACGCTTCTTCTTGCGTTAATACATCACTTACAACGTCTTCTCTTAAGAATGTTGTAGGTGCTTCAAAAGGATAGACCATAGGTTCTACGCCTTCTGTGTCCACTTTTTCAAAAAGGGATACTTGTTCTTCGACGGCAACGAAATCTTTTTTCAATTCTTCGATTTCTTCATCACTCAAATCAAACTTCAAATCGTTTGCCAATTTGTGAAAATATTCTGTACTGAACTTTTCCATATTCTCCTCCTATATCTTACTGATCACATTACATTCACTTGATCCAGATGCTCTCTCTATCAATGCATACACTGTATCATCATTTAGAACAGTAATCAAATAGTCACATTTTTTTGAACTAAATGTATCCATCTGATCTTTTACATCCTCAACCACGGCCAAGATTTCTCCGGCTGTCTTTCCGTGTGCTGTAATTGTCAAATTTAATTTCTTTAATTTTTTAGATTCAAATTTAGCCTCACCCGTAATATACGTGTTATCTGGAAGAACTCTTGAAATCTCTTCTTTAAAAGACGCAAACTCCGTTGCAGCTGATGAATCCAAATCTGTAAAGCGTGAGCTTGGAACCAGTGTCCATTCTTGACTTAAAGAAGTAAAACTTCCTTGTCCACCCTTATAATATCCTTCATACATATAGCCACCTTTACCAGTTGTATTTGAATCATCCAAGCGATAAGCCGCTATAAAGATTGGAATATTCTTATTGATTTCATTAAAACGCTCATGCATATAGGAAGCTAATTTAGAAAAAGTCACTTCCAAATAATTTTGCATCTTCTCATCTGTAATTTCTACACTCGAACCATCGGATGCGCTTAATTCTCCATTTACGACAAGACCTAATGAAATTCCTTTTAGATTATCGTTTGTGTACCAATCTAATTCATACAAGTCCACTAAAATTGTCGCATTTGTCACAATCCCATTTCCCGTATCAAATTCTTCATCGGCACTTGGATTTAGACCATTTGGATTTCCATCACGAACCGTTCCTAATAATCCTCTTGAACCGTCTGTCGCATCCAATTCATCATAATCTAAGAATTGATGTGTCTTATAACCCACCGTAGTTGGTGAAAAATACTTTTTCGATAGATCCATCAATCCACTTTCCATTTCTACACGCAAATCTGTATTTTGAATCAAACCTACATGTTTACTTCTAGTATCACTGGATTCATAGGGTAAAATAGCTTGATACGAATCTTCATCCAATGCGTTTGCCTGATTTTTATTTCCGGTAGAACAAGCGCATAAACATAAAGCGAGTAAACCCAATACTAATTTATTCTTTCGCATTTTCTACCTCCTGTACAAACTCTTCTTCACTCATTGTCATAACACCTAAGCTTTGTGCCTTTGTAAGCTTAGATCCTGCAGCCGTACCATAAATGACATAATCTGTCTTTTTGGATACAGAACCAGACACATTCGCACCTAAAGATTCTAAAATGGCCTTTGCCTCATTACGCGTATAATGTTCTAGAGTTCCTGTTAATACACATGTTTTATTTGTGAAACGACTTTGTACAACTTTTTTCTTTTCTTGTGTAAAATTACATCCAGCTTGTTTTAATACTTCAATTAAATGAAGATTCTTTTCTTCTTTAAAGAAAGCTACAACACTTTGGGCTGTAATTAAACCAATATCATGAATCGTAACTAAATCATCCATACTTGCATGCATTAAAGTATCGATGTCACCAAATTGTTCAGCTAAAATCATTGCGGCTTTTTTACCAACCTGACGAATTCCAAGTCCATATAAGATGACACCCAATGGCTGTTTTTTACTATTTTCAATCGATTCAAGAAGCTTATCCACCGACTTGGTTTGATAGCCTGGTTGTTCAATCAATTCATCATAGTAACGATCTAAAAAATAAATATCTTCAATCGAATTTAAATAACCCCATTCGTGTAATTGCTCAATTTTCTTATCACCCAAAGTATCAATATTCATCGCATCTCTTGACGCAAAATGAATCATACTTTCGACAACACGAGCAGGACAATCTTGGTTGATACAATAGTGTGCCGCTTCATCAGGTAGTCGTACTAAATGGGAACCACAGATTGGACATGTTGTTGGGAAATGATATGGCACTTGTGTGCCATCTCTTCTTTCAGGTACGCTTGTTACCACTTCCGGAATAATTTCTCCAGCCTTTCGAACAACAACAATATCACCAATACGAAGATCTTTATTGGCAATCATATCTTCATTATGTAACTGAGCCGCACTCACTGTGGTTCCGGCAACACGAACTGGTTCTAACACAGCGTTAGGCGTAATTTTTCCGGTACGCCCTACTGTAATGACAATGTCTTTTAATCGTGTCAAAACTTCTTGTGCTGGAAATTTATAGGCAGTCGCATAACGCGGTACTTTAGCAGTGCTTCCAAGTCTTCTTTGATCGGCTAAATTATTTAATTTAATGACCATACCATCAATTTCATAAGGTAGATCCTCACGTTTTTCTTGAATTTCCTGTATAAATTGCCAAATTTCATCGACGGTTGTACAAACTTTACGCAATGGATTTGTCCTAAAATGCATCTTAGACATTGCTTCTAAAGCTTCTTCTTGTGTTTGTACCGCAAAATCAGACGCATTCTGGAAGTAATACCAATAGGCATCTAATTTACGACTTGCACACACACTGGAATCCAATTGGCGAATGCTTCCTGCAGCTGCATTTCTTGGGTTCGCAAAAGGGGCTAACCCTTTTTCTTCTTGTCTTTTATTTAATAGTTCAAAGCTTGCCTTAGGCATATACACTTCACCACGAACCTCAACATGTCGCGTTTCAGGGATGTGCATAGGAATGGAAAGAATGGTTTTTACATTGTTTGAAACATCTTCTCCAACTATTCCATCACCCCTGGTCACAGCTCGAGTAAAGTTACCATCATCATATAGTAATGCCATCGCAAGTCCGTCGTATTTGCATTCTACGACAAATTCTGGATTCGAAACGCTTTCCGATATTCTTTGAACAAATTCTTCAATTTCTTCTTTATTAAACACATTGCCTAAGGACAACATTTGTGAATCGTGCGTAACCTTTTCAAATCCCTCAAGTACAGACCCAATGATTCGTTGACTAGGACTATTCGCATCCTGCATTTCTGGATGCTTTTCTTCTAATGCCATTAATTCTTGCATCAAACGATCATACTCTTGATCGGTCACACTTGGATTGTCATAGACATAGTATTCAATGGAATATTTTTCTAATTCTTTACGTAAATCTAAAATTCTTGCCTTTTCATCCATCATACTCACCTAGGCTTTCTTTAAAGAAGGATGTGATGCATTTAATTTTTTCACACCAATCGTATGACCAAAGGCAATGGTTGCGACATCTCCACGAATTTCAAGCACAACACCCTGACCATAGATCGTATGTTCAACGGCATCCCCTTTACGTAAACGTATTTTCTTTTTATTCGCGCCAAGCTTAGATGGTCTTCCTGTTATGGATTGAGACACAACAACCTTTGGATGTTTTGGTGCTTCTTCTTTTTCTTCTTGTTCAATATATTCCATTGGGATTTCAGCTCTAAAACGACTTGGTGTTTTAAACGCATCCTGCATATAACTAAAGCCTGTATTCCAAGAAATATATAGTGTTTTTTTAGCACGTGTCATTGCAACATATAGAAGTCTTCTTTCTTCTTCTAATGCCTTCATGCCACCTTCATCACAGGCTCTAGAACTTGGGAATACACCATCGTTAAAGTTAACTAAGAATACTGTGTCAAATTCTAGTCCTTTTGCGGCATGTACCGTCATTAAGCTGACTGTATTTTCACTTGTTTCCTGTGTTTTATCCGTAAACAAGGCAATATCTTGTAAATAAGATTCTAAAGTCATTTCAGGATCTTCAATCATACTTTGGGCAATGTCTTCTTTTAATTCCTTTAAGTTGTCAATACGGTCCTGACCACTTTCTCGATCTTCTTTCAACATCGAAATATAGCCTGTTGTATCTAATACATAATCCAAGAAATCTTCTAACGCATAATGCTCTCTATTTTCACGTAGATCTTCAATTAAATCTACAAACATTTCACATTTCTTCGTAACCGCCGTACTTAATCCAATTGGATCTTTCATGACATCATATAAATTCATATGTCTTTCTGCGGCTTGTTTTTGAAGATTTTCAATTGTACGTGCACCAATACCACGACGAGGTACATTGATCACACGTAGTACAGCTAAATCTAATGCCATTTGGTCTGGATCTTCTTCGTTACGGTTTGTACATAATCTTAAATAGCATAGGGCATCTTTGATTTCTTGTCTTTCATAGAAACGAACACCCCCATAGATTACGTATGGAATGCCGACCGATTTAAAGATACGTTCAAAAGCACGTGAAGAATAGTTCGAACGATAAAGAATCGCCATATCTTTGTATTCTAAACCTTTTTTGTGCTTTTCATTTATTTGACGAGCCACAAAGATTGGCTCTTCACTATCTTCTTTACCTTCAAACATTGTGATTTTTTCATCACCAGGAAGTTTTGTGTATAAATCTTTATCAATACGTTCCTTATTGTATTTAATAACTGCATTGGAAGCATCTAGAATTGGCTGTGTTGAACGATAGTTCTCATTCAAAATTACAGTTTTACATGGTTCAAAGTCTTTATTAAACTTCAAAATAATGTCAACACTGGCTCCACGCCAAGTATAAATAGTTTGGTCTGGATCTCCTACAACACATAAATGTGTATTCTTTCCAGTTAGTAGTTTAATAATTCCATATTGAATTGGATCCACGTCCTGGAACTCGTCTACGTGGATGTAGTCTAAACGGTTTTGCCACTTCTCACGAACAGAAGATACGCTATTTAATAAGCGGTGTCCCTCTAGCAACAAATCATCGAAGTCCATAGCCTTCATTTCATTACGACGTTTTTCATAACCGGCATAAATTTTAGCTAAAGTAATACTGACATCATCCATTGCCATATTACCTGCCATTTGTGGATCAATATAGTTTGTCTTATAAGCACTAATAGCACCGAGTGCACGATTATAAGAAATCGTTGTCTTATCCACTTCTAATGTTTTATAAATTGGTTTTAAAATAGCCTTTTGATCTTCTGGATCCATAATTGCGAATGTTTTTGGATAACCAATCAAATCCGCATCTTCTCTAAGCATTCTTACGCACAAAGAGTGAATGGTTGAAATACGGACTACGCTTGCCATACTGCCTAGTTGTGCTGTTAGTCGCGTTTTCATTTCATTTGCCGCTTTATTCGTAAATGTGATAGCCAAGATACGATTTGGTAAAATACCACAATCTTGGACCAAATAAACAATACGTGCCATTAAGACACGCGTTTTCCCACTACCAGCACCCGCAATAATACGAACATGTTCGTTAATTGTCGTTGCAGCCGTTCTTTGATTTTCATTTAATGTATCTAATATTGAGTTACTCATAATTTTTAATCACCGTATCAATTTTACCATAAACCCAAAAAAAGTGCTCAGAAATATGAGCACTCAAAACCACAGGAAACGAATACTTTCGTATTTACTTTATTTATTGGTAAAACCCTTCACAATCGCTTTGACAATTTCTAGCTTCTTATGTTTTAGCGTTAACACAGAAGGCACAAATCTATAATCCATCAACAACGTATCAACAGGTGAATAGCCATGTACTTTTGTTGTCTTTTCTAACACTTTATCTAGTCTTGTTGCGTTTTAGTAAAACCAGATTCCTTAATGCATTGTTCTAAAAAAGCTAAATCCTTTTCCTTGGCACATACATCGTGGAAATATAAGAATTTTTCTTTGTAGCGAAGTACAGCTTCTAATACATAGATACCATCTTCTTGCCATGAATCCATCCAAATTGTTTTCTTATCATATTGGATTGGATCTTGTTCCATAATATGATCTAAGTTTGTAACAATACCCGGTTGTTTACTGGCCTGAATCAACCAATCCCATTGTGCTTCATCTGTATATGGAGACATCAAACATAAGGCTTGATTTACTGGATCATAGCTTCTTTCTGCGGTACCACTGGCAACAACTCTTGCATCTTCAAATAAGTGATACACTTCTTTAATACGATATTGAATGGCTTCCTGCTCCATATTTTTGGCATTCTGCAATTTATTTTCTCGATCCAATTGTTCACACAAATCTGCATATACATCTAAAGGCAAATCAATTGTATGATCTTTTTCATAAGCAGCTTCGATATATTCACAAATATCATTGGCATGCTTAATGGTTGTTTCATTCATTAATGTGTATTTGCCAACACCCTCTTTGGCAAGTAAAGTCAATGCACAATTCTTATAGAATTTGGCATCTCTTTCCCAATCATTCCAAACATAGAAAGAATCCATTAAGTCGCGAGTATTCATATGTTTAAATTCTTTTAAATCCAAATCTCCCTGACTTGTTAGGATACGATCTTCCTTTTGAAGCGGCAAGAAGTAAGTTTCTTCATACATATAATTCTGTTGACGCATCACTTCATTTTCTAAAAGAACACCACGAATATAATCCATTTCATCCTCATACATAGAACTTAATCGATCAAAATCTTCATCCTTATCAAATTCCATATCATCCATTAGTTCATATTCTCCAGGAACCTCTTCCTGAATATCTTTAAATATATCTACTACAAACGCATGAAAGCCTGGGCCTGCATGACGTGTATTGGCACGTAAAACCATATCACCATCTTCTTCTGTCACAACAATCTTTCCTTGTGGACAAACCAAGATATCAACATGATCATAACGATCTTCAATTTGCACTTCTTCTCGTCTTGCGATAAGGCCTAAAACTTCATACAATTCATTCATTTCTTTTTCATTTCGATCTTTACAAATCATTTGAACAAACATGTTAAAACCTCCTTCTAGAGTCACACTCTATTATATCATAGTTGGCAAATGTATGTTATAATAAAGCGGTTAAAGGAGAACTAAAAGTATGAATCAAATTGCTAAAGAATGGCAAGACTATGAAGTTATTGATACTGGAAATAAAGAAAAATTAGAAAGATGGAATCAAACGATTCTTAGAAGGCCGGATCCTGTGGCAATCTGGCCAATCGAAGATGAGCGTGCATGGAATAAAGCCGATGCTGTATATCACCGTTCTAAATCGGGTGGTGGTCATTGGGAAATGAAAAAGCCCGTTAAAGAATTCTGGACTATTGGATATAAAGGTTTACGCTTTAAAATCAGTCCAACCGGATTTAAACACACAGGACTATTCCCTGAACAAGCTAGCAACTGGGATTTTATGGCCAATAAGATCAAAGAATCAAAACGTGATGATTTAAGAATCTTAAATCTATTTGCCTATACAGGTGGTGCTACCATGGCCTGCTCAAAAGCTGGAGCGAAAGAAGTTGTGCATGTAGATGCTTCAAAAGGTATGATTCAATGGGCAAAAGAAAACATGCAACTTTCGAATTTACAAGATCATACGATTCGTTTTATTGTGGACGATTGTATTAAATTTGTAAAAAGAGAACAAAGAAGAGGAAGAAAATACGATGGTATCGTCATGGATCCACCTAGTTATGGTAGAGGTCCAAATGGTGAACTTTGGAAATTGGAAGAAGAATTATTCCCATTGATTCAAGAATGTATGAAGATTTTAAGTGATGATGCCCTATTCTTTATTGTGAACTGTTATACAACTGGATTTAGTTGTTCAACACTCAATGAAGCTTTATCTAGATCGATTCAAAAAGAAAAAGGTGGACACATTGAATGTGGTGAAAACCTACTTCCTGTTACGACAAATGATAGTGTATTACCATGTGGAATCTTTGGAAGATGGACAAATGACTAGTCCATCTTTTTTTGTTTAGAAAAAGAAAAAAGGAAGAAAACTCTTCCTAACAAACCATCCACTCGGGATAGAATTGAATCCCATTTTTGATCATACGATGAATCAACGGTCTTCCTAAAGTCTGAAAATAATGTTCAATCGTTGTGACTTGTAAAACCAAAAGATCTGCCGTTTTTCCAATTTCAATCGATCCACGATCTAGTAAATTAAATTCTTTAGCTGGCATAGACGTCATACTTTCTAATAATGTTCTCGAACACACTCGATGTGTTTGAAACAATACATAACTCATAGGTGCCATACTATATACGTAGGAGTTTGGAAGTCCAAATCCACAACTCATTAAAAAAGTTTCTGGAATTTTATCATTTAATTCATTTAAACGATGTAAAACCGGAAGCTTCGGCTGATTCTTTTTATAAAATACATCCTGCTCTAATTTCATTCTTTGCGAATTTGGATTGTCACAAATCAAAGTTAAAATTCCATTTTGACGCATCGCATACAACGCATTGATATCTTGTCTTAATTGATCCCCCAAACGTACGTGCGTAAAACTTTTATATTGACAATCAATAAAAGCTGGCACGACACACTCGCCTTGCGCATCAATGACACGTGTTGCAGGATCTAGCCATTCTTTATAAGAACCCGTATTAATTTCAATAATCTTATCATGATGACATGCAATAAAGGCATGATGTAAGATTGTAAAATCCTTATCACATGTATATAAATTTTCAATATTTTTAATCAGTAAAGTTGCCTTCATGATACATGTGACCTTCCTTTCAATAGATGTTATAATAATTATACAACGAGGTGATGCGAATGTCTTTATTTAATCGAAGAAAGAAACCTATAATAGTAACAATCCATGGATTTGGAAGAAATCTAAGTCATGAATTCGATCCATTAGCGCGCTATTTAAAGGCTAAAAAATATGAAGTGATTCAATTTGATATGTATGATTTAAACAATCCAAATGATGCCAACTACAAAGATTGGGTACAAAGATGTGAAGCCAAATTAAGTCTTGCCATTAAAGAAAATCCCAATGTCATTCTAATTGGATTCTCCATGGGAGGTGTAATCGCCAGTTATTTGGCTAGCATTTATAAAGTACAATCTTTAATTCTTTGTGCACCTGCCTTTGAATATCTTGACATCAAAAAAGTAACAGGTTTATTTAAAAAATCCGACAAAGAAAAGAAAGGCCCAAGCTCAAAGCAATACCAAGCCTTCACAAAAATTGTTTCTCAATATAAAGAATCCATTTCTCAAATCGAATGTCCAATCCTTATGTTGCACGGAACAAGTGATGAAGTGATTGCTCCATCAAGTTCTACTCATGCCTATAAAAAGATTCCAGCACAAAAGAAACGCCTGATTTATATTGAGGATGCCAAACATAGAATGTTGTATGATGGAAGAATGGAACAGACTGTATTTACAATCATCGAACAAATGCTTGAAAATAAAATATTCTAAAAAGCTGTCGAATAAGACAGCTTTTTCATTACCTATAGTTTTAATCAGTTCCTTGTAAAATTCAACAGCTAAACTTAACTTATCTACACTAAAGTTTTCATTTTCTAAATGAACTGAAGCATATTGTTGATTATCAATATCAATTGGCACAAAACGAATAACTGTATCACAATTATAAGTAAAACGTCTCGCATCCGTTCCTGCAGGAAGAATAAATGGTACAGCAGCGGCATAGTTAAATACTTTTTCTACTGTTTGTTCACATAGGCATAGCCCTTACTCTTTAATGAAGAAGGCTTATAGTATTCATTTTCTTCAACAAGGATTTCAACGTCATACTTACTCGCAATCTGCTTCAATCAACCAATAATCATGCCCATTTAACAACTCATCTTCTCACTCTGACAAAAAGAAAAAGTATGATTTAACATAAATAAATACTCAAATGTATATTCTATTATTGCCGGCTATAAAATATGCTTTATCTAAAGTTATTTTAGCAAACTTTCTTTTCCACTTGCACCTACAAGGACTTTTTTATTGACTTCATTTGCACCTAGAAGGACTTTTTCTGTCTTGTGATTTGCACCTACAAAGAAAAAAAGCCTGTATTTCTACAAGCTTAGTCACCAATAATTGAATAAAACTGATCATAAGAAGGTTTTAATACTTCATATACATCTGGCTGAATACGATATTGTGTATAATCGCGCAATCTTCCATCCTCTTCTTTTTCAATGACCCTTCTTTCGATCATTTTTTTATTCTTTAATAATCCGCCCTGTTTGACATCCCCCTTATATTCCAAAGGTTCATTATCATTATCTAATAGTTCTTCAAACAAAGCCTTATCCTTTTTATTTAAGGATGTCATAAAATTCCATAAATCTGGAACATTCATCTTTTTCTCTTTCTTAAAAAACATAATCATCACCTATTTTTAATACCATTAAAACTTCTCTATTTTACAACGATGTTCTTTTGTCTTGGGATCATAAGTAATCCCCACTAACAATAAGTTGTTCGTATATTCTTGAATCGATTGAGGATATACTTTTTCCTTGATTTGATCTAATGCACTTTGAACATTATGATTCCATTTTAGCTCCACCAATAAGGCAGGATAATCGTCTTTATATTCTGGTTTTGGAATATATACAAAATCCGCAAATCCTCTTCCTGTTGGCAATTCTCGTATTGGTTTAAAATAATATTTCAAAGTTGATAAATACGCAATCGTTAAAACACTGCTCAAACTATTTTCATTATGATATGCAATATTAGAAGCATACGTATTATGAATCTTTTCCATTTGTTTAGCTACAACTTCTGTCTTCATTTGACAAGTTGCTTCTAAAATGGTATCCGATTCTTTTTCAAATTGAATCAAATCATTCCATTTATCTTCTGAAACAGAATTCACAAATTCTTGTCGAATTTCTTCATTTGGAATAAATACCGTCTTATATGTTTGATTGTATCCCAAATATCCTAAATGAACCAATGCCGTTAAGACATCATCCATATTTTTAAATGAAATCATATCATTTTGAAAAGACGTTGTCTGCATCTTCACTTCATTACCACTTAACATTTCTAAAACAGCTTCTTTTAAGCCATCAAAATTCATTTGAATCAAACTATGAATTGATTCATAGCTACTTGTCTGTGCCCAATAACTTTGAAACACACCTAAAGTAAATAAACTCACAACGACTTTCGGATTATATACATGCTGATGATTTAAGTAATATCCATCATACCATTTTTTAATTCTCTCAAAATCTATATTGTATTTATTACTTAATCCTTTTACTTCCCCCTCTGTAAATCCGATAAAAGAAGCCAATGGACCTGGATTCAACATTGTATATTCATCAAAATTATTCAATGCGGACTGTGTCATCATTCTTTTGATTGGTAAAATACCTGTTAAATACGCTAATGCGATATAACGAGAAGGTTGTGATCCTTTAAATAATCCTTTTAAGAAATCAATATATTCTTCTAGTAATTTTTTATTATTCGCATTATCTCGAATCAATACATCCCACTCATCAATGATTACCACAAAGCGATGTCCTGTTTCATCATTGATTTTAGAAAGTGTACCAGACAAAGAAATAATTCCATTATAGTCAATATTGGAATACTCATTCTGTAATTCATGCATACAACTCTCTTTAATATAATTGACAATATCATTTATATTTTCAACTTGGTCTTTACACCACTGTACATCAATATGAATGACATCATATTGATTTATATACTTCTCAAATGTAGAACATGAAGAAACCATATATGGCTGAAATAATTCTCTAGAATCACATCCCTTTGAATAATAAGCACAAAGCATATCGGCAGTCATGGATTTTCCAAAACGTCTTGGTCTTGAATTACAAATAAATTTAGCTGTGGTTGAAAGCACACTATTTGTATATTCAATTAAACCCGTTTTATCCACATATATTTTTGAATGAACCGCTTCATTAAAATTCGCATTATCGGGATTTAGAAATATAGCCATACAAATTCCTCCTACGCCACTATTATATCAGAAAAAGACTATACTATTAAAGAAAGTAGGCGATAGAGTTTAAATTCTACCGCCCCTTATCAAACCATACGTGCCCTATTAAGGCATACGGCTTACCAATGTGAGTTAAATTTATAGAAAAGACTTAAATGTTGTGATTCGACTTATTTAGTGTATGCATACTGAAAGAACCTCTTTTTACTCTGAGAAGAGGTTCTTTTCTTTTTATTGGAATCCATCAATAAAATAAAATCATCAATGTTAATTTCAGGGAAAACTATTTGAGCCTTCATATACGCACCTGTAACTAGACCCATACATTTTATGAAAAACTTGTTATCATATTTGACAGTTAATAATTTACCTTGTGCTTGTCCACCATGTTTCTTTCCGCGGCATGAGAAACTTACTCGTAGTCTTTGACGCACATAACCATCTAATTTGGTTATATCAAGAGCAGGTATGCCATGCATAACTCGCCCGCGTTCGTTAAGTAACAGTCTGATTTCTCGTGCAACTTGAAAAGGAATAAGGAAGTAATTAAACTTACCTCTTATGACTGGGTTTAAAATCTTCGTCCACTTCTCAAAGGAATGTGTACAACTTTTCTTCGTGATAGATTTAATATCACTCTTGAACTTCTTTATCGATTTTCTAGACGGTCCAAACGTGTAATAGACATGTCTATTTTTGGACAGTTTTAAATGGTTGAACGTAAAGCCTAGAAAATCAAAATCTTTCTCGTGAAAATCAATATCATCACTTTTATCTTCTGCCAATTCAAGGCCTAGACGTTGTAATGTTTCATGTACTATAACTTTGGCTTTTTCCAAATCTTCCTTTGTTTGACACATGACTATTGAGTCGTCGGCGTATCTCACGAATTCAAGATTTGCTTTAGCTAATTCCCAGTCAAGTTCATTCAAATAGATGTTCGCCAATAATGGAGAAATAACTCCTCCTTGTTGTGTACCACTTGCGGTTTCATATCGAATTTCATCTTCCATATATCCTGCTTTAAGTGTTTTCCAAATCATATCTAGCACCGTTCCATCTGACACATACTTATTAAGAACCTTCATAAGTTTCTTATGAGGTATATTGTCGAAGTAACCTTTTATATCAAAATCATAGATATATAGATATCCACTTTCTAATCTAGACACGATCTTCTTGATGGCTAATTTTACATCTCTGTTAGGTCTGAATCCACAGGAATTGTCGTGAAATACGTTTTCTTCAAAGAAGGGCTCAAGTTTAGTGACCAGTGCTTGTTGCACCACCCTGTCTTTAATAGTTGGTATTCCCAGAGGTCTGAGCTTTCCATTTTTCTTCGGTATATATTTTCGCCTTACCGGAGAAGGCTTGTACGTCTTTGTTCGAAGTTCATTCAAAATCAAATCGATATTGTCATCTAAATTTTCCTCGAACATTTTGATACTGACTTTATCAATACCGGCACAGCCTTTGTTCTTCTTCACTTTACGAAAAGCTTCTGTAAGAACATCTTTGTGTAGTACCTTTCCATACACACTAAATAATTTGAATTTTAATGGTTCATTCATAATGTCTTTTCTTATCTCCTTTCTTCTGTCATGTAGTATCTTTTAAGGTTAATACGAATATTCTTAAAATTTGCACTTACACAACTACATCTACTCAAAGCTCACAAGGTGTTACCACTTCGCTCCATTATATTTCTATAACTTCTTCGCTACTATTAGTAACTCTGACTTCTCCATACACTATCCATCATTTCGCTACGCTTATAGATGGTAGTCCATTAAATATGGAGACCTCACAGGATCATCTGTGCCTTCCTTTGAACTCATGCCTCCTGCTTTCACATCCAGTATTAACAGATATCGATATAGTCATTGGTATCTATTCATAGGATTTCTGCTTTTTTTCGCAGCATCATCAATACTGAACGCCACATGTGCATTGATAGATTGGTGCCTGAGTTCTCGCTTTAACTCCCTTCACACACTCCCTCACGAGAATGCATTGAGTATGGCTTACTACTTGGCTATATCCTTAGTAGACAAAGTATTTCAACCTTGTTGGGACTGTTTTACTTCAATGACTTTTGCATAGTGTTACGAGTATCTTGTACTTTATTGTCTCTAAAATAAAACAGTTGATAATCATTGATTTAGATTATCAACTATAAGCACGACTGCCTGTCGTACAAAAAACGAGATGTTAGTTCATCTCGCCTTACTTCACTCCATGACTTTTTAAATAAGAAGGTATGATTTTTATAAAACAAATGACAGTCACAATACATGCATAAATATCCGCTGCAGGTTGTGCATAGAAAATATTAGAAACCCCTAAAAAAGCAGGCAATAAACATGTACAGCCTAAATACATCATCTTACGATTTAATGATAAAAATAATGATAATTTTACATTAGATAATCCTGTAATTCCATCCACTAAAACATATTGAATGGACATCATTAAAATACCTAAACAGAAGATTTTAATAGCCCTATCTGCGATTGGTATAGTCATGGCATCATTAGTAAACATAGCCACAAATACATTTGAGTAACACATTGAAATGATGAACATGATCAAACAAAATAAAAACGCAAATGAAATCACAATTTTAAAGGCTTCTTTGATCTTTTTTAAATTTTGCGAACCAAAATGATACGCAAAGATAGGTTGTGTACCCGAACTAATACCAAGCAATGGCCCTGTAATCAATAAGAAATAACTTTGAGCTACAGTAATAGCCGAAATATAAATATCACCCATATTCCCACCATACTTTTGAAGCATCATATTCATCACTATTAAAATAATTGAATCGGATGCGATAATCAGAAATGGAGAAAATCCAAGTTTTACAATATGCTTCATCTTCTCTATAGATAATTCTTCTTTATGAAGTTTGATTTTCGATTTGAATCTTAAAAAACAAAGCACAAACATACACGATATAAATTGTGCTACAACTGTACCAATAGCAGCTCCAGCCACACCAATTTTAAGTGTGCGAATCAAAATAAAGTCAAAAATAATATTTGTGATGGCACCAATACATACACTTAACATCGCAATCGTGGCATAGCCCTGTCCTGTAATAAAATAATTCAATCCAATCGACATTAGGGCAAAGAAAGTTCCTAATGTATAGATTGTTAAATAGGTATTGGCATAAGGATATAGGGCATCACTGCCTCCAAACCAATAGATCAAATTGTGTTTTAAAAGAATGAATCCAAGTGTTAAACAAATAGAAAGAACAACCAACATCACAAAACTGTTATATAAGATTTGACTGGCCCTTTTCTCATTCTTTTGCCCTAAACACATTGATAGCCAAATCGAACCACCAATACCGACAAGTGTTCCAAAACTCGATAATAAAGTAACGATTGGCCCACATATTCCAACGGCTGCCAAACATAAATTTCCTACTTCTTCAATTTGTCCTACAAACATACGATCGACAATGGAATATAAAATATTGACTAACTGAGCAATCATACTCGGTATAGCTAAAGACATGACGAGTTTTATCATGGGTGTATTTTCAAAATCATTTTGACGCATTTTATATTCTGTTCTCTTTAATATAGTCTTTAGCTTCCATTAAATCTTTCGCAGTATAAACCGTCTGCTTCTTTTGTACATCTGTAGGTGCAATAATATCTGGCACTTGAATACAATCAATACCTGCTCTATAAGCTGCTTCAACACCAACTACACTATCCTCTAAGACTAGAGCATTTCTTGCGTCTGTATCCATTTGCTTTAAAACACTCAAATAAATTTCTGGATTCGGCTTACGATTTGTGACTTCATCTCCACATAATACATAATCAAAACGATCATATACGCCAACTCGTTTTAATCTTTCTACAGTAAGCTCTCTTCTTGTCGTTGTAGCGACAGCCTTTTTAATATGATATGCATCTAGAAAATCTAGGATTTCATTTAAACCTGGCTTTACTGGCACTTCCTTTTCCAACATACCATATCCAATGCGTTCCCATTCTTTAATTACCAATTCTTGAATGTCAGAAGATAAATATCGATCTAACACTTCTTTTTCATCTCTACCACTTTTACCAATCAATTTTGGAAATAAAGTAGAACCCATATTTTGAATACCATATTTATTACCTGCCTTGTCAAACGCCTCTTTCCATACGTTTTCCGTATCTAGCATTAACCCATCAACATCAAAAACAACTAACTCTAACATGTGCATCCTCCCCTATATGCGAAAAGTCCATCTGGGCTTTACTTTTAAATTATACTCTAGTATTCACAAAATCTGTATAGTCATTATTCGCATCACGATTTGGATCTAAACCATGAAGTTCAGGTACAAATACAGATATGATTTGAATCAAGTAAATTATAGAAAATATTGAATGATCCACATGATATAAATCAACAGGATAAATATAATCCTCATATGCATAACTTTGATTTGTGATCAATAAAACTGGAATTTTTTTAGCTTTAAGATATTGATATGTTTTGTACATCAATTCCTTTTCCGTACCATCATCCAACAACAATACATGTGAAGATGTATTTAAAGATCTGTGCATACCATGTGAAAATTCTAAAATATCATTAAACATGGTTGGCATACACATTGTTTCCATTAGTTTAAGCTGGCCTTCTAAACAAGAACCAAATTGCATTCCATCACCAATCACATAGATATCTTTCATATCTTTTCCATAACTTGCATCTTTAAGCCAAGATACAAAACTATCCATTAATGATTCAAGATTCTTGATTTCATTTTTTAACTCTTCAAAATATTTCTTCACTTCTTCATTTGAAACAAATCCCTTGAAATAACCTGAATATATACCAATCAACATCAATAATAATAAAGTACAACTATACCCTTTTGTCTTGGCATTACTATCTTCTTCATCACAATGATAATAAAGAGTGTAATCTCCTAATGTATCCATAGGTGAATCTTTTACGTTTGTAAGTGTTAAAAGTGTAAAGCCTTTATCTTTCATTTGTTCTAGAACTTCTAAAACACCTCGACTCGTGCCTGTTTCACTAATTCCAATCACCAATGTCTTATCTTTATTTTCATAATTGATGGATTTGGCATTATGCTTAAAGTTACTTGGTGTATAGACATATACACGAACATGGGCCATATCACTTATAAAACTAGCAACTGAAGTAGCTGCATTATAAGAACTTCCATGTGCACATATATAAATGGTATCAAAATCCTTTACTTTTTGAATAACCTCTTTATTTTCTGGATTATTTAAGATATTCAATAAATATGTAGGCTCTTCTTCTATATACTGCCACATTATGCTTCGAATCATTTTACCACTCCTCATCCGATGAATCATCATCTGATTCTAGCTGCTTTTCAAATTTACCAATTTGAGTCTGACCAACCTCACAAGCCTTATTTGCGATTTCAATTGCACTCGATCCCATATTACGCATCATAATACATTCAATCAACATACCTAAATTTGTGCCGTAGACAACTTGGATCTTATCATTTTCTAAAGCTTCCATAACAGCCGTATTAAATGGAGATCCACTTAGTAAATCTGCAAATACGACAATTTCATCATCAAATTTACTTAATGCGTTATGCATATTTTCTTTTAATTCCGTTGCCGTATCTCCTTGTGGAAAATCAACAACTTCTATCCCTTCTAGACTTTGCATGATCAACTCTACACTTGAAGCAATGCCACTGGCAAAATGACCATGACCTGTAATAAGAATTCCTACCATATATCTTCCTCCATAATCTGTTTTAGTGAACTAATAATTAAATTTGCGTCTGTCAAATCTTGATAAAGTTTACTATTATATAATCCCATAACTTTTAGTCCTGCTTTTTTTGCAGCTTCAATTCCATACTCCGAATCTTCTACAACCCATATTTCATCTTTAGAAACACCGATTTGTTTACATGTATATTCATAAATTTCTGGATCTGGTTTTGTCCTTTTAAAATTTTCTCCACTCACAATATATTTAAAATAGGTTTCAATCTCACATTGTTTTAAAACATCTTCAATATTGTCCATTGGAGAAGATGAAGCAAGTGCCATCGTAATTTCGTTATTCTTTAAATATGCAAGTAATTCCAATACATAAGGCATGCGTATTTTTAAATAATCCACTTTATGATTTTCAAAAAATGTTTTCTTTAAATCCTGTGCCCTTTCTACACTTATGTCTAATCGACTTGCGATAAATTCGTCTTCTGTCTTTCTAGAACAACCAATAAGAAAGAGAAGTTCTTCTTTTTCAATAAAAACTCCTCTATCTTTAAAAAACTGCATAAATAATTCTTGATATTTCACTTCACTATTTATTAGGACACCATCCATATCAAAAATAATAGCTTTCATTAGTCTTTGTAGTGAGCTAAATTTTCGTCAAATGGGTTGATAGCTGTATCAATACCAATATCCTTAGCGCCTTTTGCGGCAACAAATTGGAATGGAACTGTAAACATCAATGGAGCCAAATATTTATTTGTCTTAACAGAGAATACACAGTCTCTAGGATCGTTTCCTAAATCTTTACATGTGATAAAGTGAACACGATCTGTGTATTTTTTAAAGGATTTACTGAAATCTACACTGTGTTCAAATTCAGCTTCATCACTTCCAATAATACAAATGGTTTGTTTTTTAGAAATAGCCATTGTAGGACCATGAGAATATTCTTCAATTTCATATCCCAATGCAGGAAGTCTTAACATTTCTCCAACTTTTAATTGAGCTTCAATTGCTGTTGCAAAATCAATACCATAACCTAAGAAATATAAACGATCACTATTTACAATGGTTGTGCGGTTACGATCATACCAAGCTTCACTTTCATCGACTACAGTTTGGAATTGATCTACCAATTTCTTAGTCTCATCTAAAGCTTTTTCATATTCAGCATCACTCATCTTACCAGTTACATGAGCGCATTCAACAGCCCATAGATATACAGAAATAACAGATGTTGTATATCCTTTTGTTTCTGGTGGAGTCAATTCATCTCCAACTAAAAGATTTACTTTGGTATCAACATATTTAGTGATTTCACTATTTAGATTCCCCGTGATTGCCAAAGTATGATAACCTTCTTGTTGTGCAAATTTCATAACTTCACAAGTCGAAATAGATGTTCCAGATTGAGAAATACCAACATATAAAATTTCATCCTTCTTTAATAATCCTGACCAATCTGCTTTTTCATAATTTTTAAATACAGTTGGATATTGATATTCTGCATCAATTCCTACTAGGTGTTTGAAATAATAAGTTCCTAAAATAGATACATTATAAGATGTTCCTGAACCAAAGAAGATCACTTTCTTAATGTTATTTTTTGTGAATACATCTACAAATGGTTTCACAAACACATCTTTATTTTCGAAAACATATTTTAATCTTTCTGGTTGTTCCTTAATATACCCTAATACTGTTGGCTCTGCCATAATCGAATCCTCCTTAAAATTCTTTTGAAATGTCATCTTTTGACACATTTGGTGTTATTTGATAATACATTGGAATATTGTGTTCTTTGATTTTTTTGAATGCAGCTGCCTCTTTTTCATTCACAAACATATTGTTACGAATCTGTTTAGCACCATCTTTTGTAGACATATTACCTACAGTAACATGATCAAATGTATAGCCATAATCTAACATTTCAGCAAGTGGTTCAGGTGAACGCACTAGAATCATAACGCGAATTCCTTCATCGATTTTACGAAGCAATTTCTCTGCAGCTTTCTTCGAATCAAAAATTGACAATTTACATCTTGGTGGAGTACCAAATTTCAAAGATACTTTACGATTTTCATCATTCACGATTTCATTATCGACAATCAAAATTCGTTGTACATCAAATTGTGGAATCCAATAGCCACAAACTTGGCCGTGAATCAAACGATCGTCCACACGTACTTCTACTATAGCCATAATAACCTCCTATAGGGCAATAATGCCAAATACACCTAACACAAATCCAATCACTACGATTGCTGAAATAATCTTTGTGATTTTGATATTCTTTTTAATTGCTGAATAAATACCTAATGTTGCAGCTAAAGGCAATAATTTAGGCATAATTTGATCTAAATATTCTTGAATTACAATTTTATTTCCTGAAATTGTGAATTCTAAAGGACATGATACAGTTACCCAGCTTGCGATCATACAACCAATGGCTGCCACACCAAGAATACCCGCACAATATGTAAACAATTGCATCTTTCCTGATTTTTCTAAGTCAATCAACAATTGGTTTCCACTTGTATATCCAATCTTTAATCCATAATAACGAGTTAAGAATGTTGGAATGTTGAATAAAATCAATAGAATAAATGGAGCAATTGGATTTCCTGCTTTCGCAAAACCAATTGATAATGAACAAGCCAAGATTCTAAAGATACCCCAGAAGAATGTATCTCCAATACCACTCAATGGACCCATCAAACTGACTTTGATCGCATTGATTGATGCTGGATCAAAATTAGGATCACGCTTAACACTTTCTTCCATCGCAATAGAAATTCCCATAACGAATGGTGCTGGTGCAATTGTCATATTGAAAGCTGCACTTTCACGAAGCATAGCTTGTTTTAAGCCTTCTTCATCATCTTTATAAATTTTCTTTAAAATATGTTCAATACAATATAGATAAGCAAGACCTTCCATCTTTTCATAGTTGAACGATCCAAGTAAAGTAAATGATCTCCAGAATACTTTTCTAAAATCTTTTTTTGTTATATTATTTTCAACACTAATTACATCATTTTTAGCCATGTTCTAGTCCTCCCATTCATCATCCAAAGTTGAAGCACTTTGAACAACTGTTCCTTGGTTTGAGCGAATTTGATAAATAATCATTGCGATTGCGAATGCAATCAATGTGATACCAACCATAGTGATAGCTTGACCTGCATATGCTGCAAGAACAAACCCAATAATTAAATATGGTGTTAAATCTTTTTCGAAGATAATGTTCAACAATAACGCAAATCCTAATGCAGGAAGCAATGCAGCTACACCGTTTAATCCAGCATTTGCCCATGCAGGAAGTCCATCTGCGATAGCTTGGATTACGCCATGTCCAAAATACATAGCTACAAATGCAACTAATGAATATAATGCGAATGTTGCCCAGTTACAGAAATGATGAGTCAATGCGATTGACTTAAAGTTACCTGCTTCAATATCATTATCTACTTTGTGCATCAATCCAGAATAAGAAGCAATTAGTAACGTGTTAATAAACTGCATAACAACTGCAACTGGAACACCAAATAGAATAGCTGTTTCAGCACCTTTGCCAGTCATAATCGCAACAGCTGCACCAATTGTTCCACCAGTACCAATATCAAGTTGAGCTGTAGGACCAATACCAGTTGCTCCCATCCATAAAAGTTGTAATTCTGCACCAACCTTCAATCCTTTCGTAACATCACCTAAAGCTAAACCAACTAAAAATCCAGTAACAACAGGTTCACGAAATTTAGCTTCACCTAACCAGTTTCCATCCAAAACGGTTAGACCGGCAATCAAGCCGATTAATAACGCTTGAATAAATGTCATATTACTCTCCTCCTTAATGACATTGGTATATATCTAATACCATTTCCTAATTCATTTATACCATGTATATATACCAATACCAACAATTTCTTTGGCACACATGTATACCAATTCAATATTAGTCGCAAAAAAAAGAGGTATCCATCAATTAGACACCTCTATTCTGATATACTTATATACCAATTTATTGACTTCTAAACTTCTAGCCTTGGGTTACATATTTAAATGATGAATACTTTGGATTATGATATGAAATTGTATACTCCACCAATTCACGATTCTCATCATAGCCATGATAATCAAAAATAAATACATTTCTTTCAATATCCATATATTTTCGATACTCTATCGGCAAAGAATCAATGTGCAAATAAGAAACCATAGTTCTAGGTCGATGTCCTAAATCATCCATATAGTCATATAATGAAAAGCTCTCAAAATCTAAACGCTCTGCATCCTCGAATTTAGAACAAGGAATATATACCTTCTGTAATGCATAAGGCTCATCATTGATATAAGATAAACGAATAATTTCATATATATGATCTTCATTTGGAAAAACTTCCTTTAATTTATCTTCAGGCTTTATCTTTGCCAAAGATAGTGTTTTACGACTCGATTTCATTCCCTTTTGACGAATCTGCGCACTCAATGAATAAACACCGGCACGACCTAATTCTAGTTTTTCTTCAACATATGGAACTTTCGCAACATAGTTTCCACTGCCTCTTTTTGTTTTAATAACCCCTTCTTCTTGTAGTTTTTTTAATGCATTTCGCACCGTCATTCGATTGATTCCATATCGTTCGGACATCTCTCTTTCACTCACTAAACGATCTCCGACTTGAAGCTGTCCATCCTGAATTTTCTTTTTGATGCTGTCCATCAGTTGTACATAGATTGGTTTTTCACTCATATTTCTGACACACTCCTATATCTATAAAAGCTTGGTAGACTTGACATTTCAAAATATTCTAAAGGCTCATGATCATTTTTTGAAACATAAGAAGTTCCACGATTTAATAAAATCTCGCATTTTCCTTCTAATCCTAATAATCTTTTTTCTTCCCTTTTTGCCTCCACCAATAATAATTCTTCTTGTGTTTCATAAACCTGTATACCATATTCCCTTAATAAAAGCCCATAAAACGATGTATTCCCAAGATCATATTCTTCAAGTCCTTCCACCTTCGAATATTCAATATACGTTTTCTCAATCGATTGAGCAATACCTTCTACATATCGAACACGACATAAATAGAAGAGTTTACTAGCCAACGGCACATTTAATTGTTTCGACAAATAGTAATTGGATTCAATCACTTTCTTTTCAATAATACGATTTTCTAAAGTAAGCCCTTGTTCACGAATCGCTTCTGTAACCGACATAAAACAATCTATGTCGCGAAGTACATATATATTATCCTTATCCATGCTCTTTTCTCCTTATATAATTGGTATGCTCATCATATCATGTTTTGGTATACAAAAAAAGGAGACAATTCATAAATATCCCCTCTGACCAAAAAAACAACATTAGTATAGCACAATAAAAGAAGCAACGTTACGTTGCTTCTAATATATCTATAACCCTTTTCAAATTTTCACATTGATATTGGACATATTTCATATCTTCATCATTGAATTGTACTTGATCAGGAATCCAAACCCTTTTCATATTCGCATTATAAGCAGCACGAATCCCATTTTTACTATCTTCTAGTACGATACAATTTTCAGGCTTTACTCCCATCTTTTTCGCACACGCCAAAAATAAATCGGGAGCTGGCTTTGACGCATATTCATCTTGTGATGAAAGCATCAAATCCGCTCTAAAATCAAACCCGCAGTTATTCACTAAACGCTTAATGTGCGTAACACTTGAGCTTGACGCAATACAAATATTATAGTTATGCACTTTTAAATAATCATATAATTCTTTCAAGCCATATTTATTGGCAGAGCCTGGAATCGCAAAGCGTTTCTCGTAATAAGAAATAAATTCATCATCCGCAATTTCCAACATATCCTCTAACCATGGATAGTCCTTATGGTAAATCGAATAATCGAAATAACTTGTTCCAAGCATGCCAAGTAAATATTCTCTTGGAAAGTAATGATCGTGTTTTTTACAAATGTCTTCAAACACATCGATATATAGGGTTTCCGTATCAAACATCAACCCGTCCATATCAAAAATAACAGTATTAATCGTCTCCATCATAATTCACAAAATTCTCCGTTTTTGCGGCTGCGATAGCCTTAAATTCTTTTAATAATGGATGTTGATAAATAGAGTGTAAATCGTTTGAAATAATAAAGCTTAATAGTTGTACAAATGGTAAATAAACAATTGGTGAAAGTGCACTTGATACAGTACCACTCAAGCTTAAAACATGATCATCATCCGCTAATCCAGGATTATTTGAAATCAAATAAGAACGCTCACTTACTTTGCGTGTAGCCTTATATACTTGTTCTACACGATGACTTGCGCCATCGTTTCCATCAAAGAAAATCACATTGTATTGTGGCGTTAATTGTAAATTCGGACCATGAATATATTCTTCAATTTCGTAACAGCAACTTGGAATATGAATGGTTTCCCCCATTTTTAATGCACTTTCAAGTGCTGTTCCATAATTGGCACCAGCTCCACAACTATAAACCCAAGACATAGATGAGAATTCTTTATAGTGTAATTCAATAAACTCAATCGCTTTCTCAATCATTTCCTCATTTAAATTGACAGTTTTTTTTAACTCTTCTAAATATTCAGTCTTACCAGAATACGTAATTGCGAATAAATCTAAAAATAACGCTAAAGTTGAAACACCCTTTGTGACATAGCCAACTAATTCTTCGCCAACACCATATTCAATCACAACATCCGCAACATCTTTTACATCGCTATTTTTATTTCCTGTTAAACAAATAGCTCTACATTGTTTTTTCTTAATGATTTTTAATGCTTCAATTGCATTTGTACTTAAACCACTCTGTGTAACCACTAAGACTAAGTCGTTTTCTTTAATATCATTTTCATAATACGTAAATGTATATGGAGTAATGATTCTAACTTCTAAACCACTCACTTTTTCCACAAAACTTCGAGCACAATAACATGCATTATGACTCGATCCAGAAGCCACAAGCAAAATACGTTTGATTTCTTTTTGTTGCACTTCCTTCATCAATGGTTCAACCAATGCAGTGTATTGTTCAATATTTGTTCTTAATACGCCTGGTGTTTCTTTCACATAATCAAGCATTGTTAATTTTTCCATATGTACCTCCCTAAACAACATATAAAAGGTGGAATGGTTCCACCTTTATATTTTAGTATTCTAATCTTCTGTAATAACGACGGATTTCCATTGGGTGACGAGTTTCGATTTCCATGTGAACGTCAATTCTGTTGTTTACAGCATGCATTACGTGGTGAGATAAGTGTTTACGATATTTTTCACTAATTCCCTTTAATTCGTAATCTTTAGAGTCAATAATTGTGTAGTTTTCACAAATTCTTGGAATAAAGTTAGCTACACGCTCAGACAATGGACGTTGAGCATCTTCACCGATATAGATTGTAACTGGAGTTTCTTTAGTTACGATTTCAAACATACCGTGGAAAAATTCATTAGATGAGATTGATTTAGTCTTTAACCATAATTGTTCTTCCCAATAGCACATTGCGTATGAGTAAGTTGCTCCCCATTGATTTCCAGCACCTACAAAGTAGTGCATTTCGTCATTCCAGTGTTTTTTAGCAAATTCTACTGCGAATGGTTCAGCTTTCTTTTCAACTTCTACTAAAGCTTGAGCCAAGTATTTGTCAAATTCTGCATACATATCTTCGTAGTCTTCGAATTCACCATTGTTGAACATGAAGCGGTCAGCAACCATGAAGAACTTTAATTGTTCGTTAACTGGATAAGAGATCTTGTAGTCTGCTAAGTCTAATAAGATAGCTTCTTTAGCATCAACAAATGAGATAACTGTAGCGCCAACTTCTGCTTTGATTTTTTTGATAGCATCAACAACTTCTTTAGTGTTTCCAGTTACAGAAGAGATAATAACAACTGTATCTTTAGTAATACGTTTGTTTCCTGTAGTTAAGTATTCAGCAGCATTTTCTGCCCAAGTTTCAATAGCACTCATCTCTTTCATGTGTACTGTAGCTTGCATAGCACTTGCCCATGTACCACCAACACCTAACCAGCAAATGTTTGAATATCCACGTTCGCAGATTTCATCAACGATTTCGTTGATTTGAGGGCGTAGAGCCAATGCTCCATTTACGCTATCGATTTTTTCTTGTTCATTAAATTTAATCATTTTCTTTTCCTCCATTTATTTATTTAAATTTATTAACAACCTAAGATACCAAAGAATGAGCCAATCAATCCAATTGCGACACACAATAACAACAATGTAGTTGTCTTAATATTTTTCTTTTTCAATAAGTAGTAAACCAATAATGTGAATAATAATGGCATTAAACCAGGCATGATATTATTGAATACATCATTTAATGTAGTTGCTTCATCACCAGAACCAAATGCCAATGGGAATTTGATTGAAACGTTTTCAGCAGTCATACCACCAACAACCATCAATCCTAAAACGCTTGCTGCATAAGTAAGTTTTGACATCAATCCATTTTCCTGGATCTTAGCCAAGAATCCACTACCTAATTTATAACCAGCATTCATTAAGTAATAACGTAATCCTTGAGCAGGAATATTGAAGATCAATAAGAATAAGATAGGTCCTAAGATATTTCCTTGGTTCGCTAATGATAGACCAACACCAGTAGCGATGATACGTAATGTTCCCCAGATGAATGAGTCACCAATACCAGCTAAAGGTCCCATCAATGAAACCTTAACGCTATTGATACTTTCTGTATCGAAGTTAGAATCATTTGCGTTACTTTCTTCCATAGCAGCACTGATACCAAGAATCAATGTTGACAATTGAGGTGTTGTATTGAAGAATTCCAAGTGACGTTGCATAGCTGCAATTTGGTCTTCTTTATTTGAATACAATTTTTTGATTACTGGTAACATACAGTAGCAGTATGCCATGTTCATCTGTCTTTCATAGTTCCAGTCCCATTCCATTCCGAATGAACGCCAGAATACTTGATTTAATTCTTTTTTTGTTAATTTATTAGAAGTCGTCATCTTCGTCTAATCCTCCTTCTGTAGCTGTTTGAGCTGAGTTGCTACGTAATTGAGTTAATACGATGGCAATAATAGCTCCAAAAATTGCGATTGCAGTTACTGGAATTCCTAAGTATACGCTTAATGCGAATCCTAAGAAGAAGAAACATGCAACTTCTTTGTCCATGATCATCATCAACAATAAGCCAAATCCAATTGCAGGTAATAAGCCCATTGTGATTTGTAAACCATTTGAAATCCATTCAGGAATTACATTTAATAAAGCCTGTACAGCAGGTCCACCTGCATAGTAACCACATGCTACGATAACACCAATAATCAAGTTAACACCGAAGAATCCACCTAAGAAGTGCATTCTAGCAACGCCTGCCATGTTTCCTTCAGCTGCATATGTATCTGCTTTGTGAACAAATGGAGGTAAAATGAAAACCATTCCAACGTTCTTTGCGATTAAAACCAATGAAGCAACTGGTAAACCAACAGTTAATGCAGTTTCTGGTCCCGCTCCTGTAGTAATTGTGAAAGCTGTTCCTAATACGGTTCCTGAAATCATTTCAGGTGGAATACTAGCTCCGATTGAGAAAGCTCCCATAAATGCCAACTCTAAAGTTGCACCTAATGTAACACCTGTTGGGATATCACCAAGTACAACGCCTGTTAAAGCTCCCATAACCAATGGTCTTGACAACAAGCTTGTACCGAACAAATATTCAGCATTTCCAAGCATTGCTACCAAGCCAAGTAAAATTGCTTGTAATAACATATTTCTCCTCCTATAATACTTTCTCTACGTTTACTGGACTATCTTCTGGAACCATCTGAATTGTTACATCCACACCTGATTCACATAATCCTTTTAAAATTGTTTCTTCTGCTGGAGTAATATTCATTGCCTTTGAAATATTACGAGTTTCAGCAGTAGCCTTAGTACCACCAAGATTTAATTTATTGATGTTGCACTCTTTACACAATCTTTCAGCATCCTTAATAGATTCAACTACAGTCAATAATTTGTATTTGTCTGTAACACCACTGTTGATCGCATTTACTGCATCATCCATATTTTTAATAACTAATTTAACACCATTTGGTTTTGCCAACTTAATTGATGTTTTTCTTAAATCATCTTTCATAACTGCATCGCATGCAATTAAGATACAATCTGCTTCAACTGCATTTTTCCAAGAAAAAGCAACTTGACCATGTAACAATCTGTGATCCACTCTTAATAATTTGATCATTTTTTTTCTCCTCCTATTAGAAATCTTCATCATCTTCGCTTGTCATACCATTCATAACTGTCATTCCCTCTTTAGCTGCTTCAATCAAATCGTTCGCATCTGCTAATTCAAGATTTTGGCCCAAGCTTTTCATTACTACATCTAATGCCAATCCCATGTTCATTCCTGAAAAAACCATTACATTATCCAATACTGCAAGTTTAGATAAAGCTGTGTGAACACTTCCACCTTTGATATCACACAAGATTACAATTTGTTCTTCACTTTCTTTTGCTTCTTTCAAAACTTCTTGATAAAAATCTTCAGGATTTTGTCCAGGAAGCAAGCTATATGTTTCTACATCCTTAGCTAAATCTCCAACGATCATAGAAACTGAATCTTTCATTCCTTCAGATAATCCTCCATGTGAGGCAAATATTACTCTACTCATTTATTTTTCTCCTTTCTGTATTACGTCATTCACTTATATACAAGCAAATATTGTGCCATAGAAATAAGTTTACAAAAAAAAGATGAGTTTCCTCATCTTTACTAATTATTCTTCACATAATTATAAATATGAATCATTTCCTCTGTAGGAATATCTACACCATAGAAATCTTCTACTTGCTTAAACGCCTTCTTAACATAGTCCACAAAATCTTTGTGTTCATTTAAGAAATCCGAGCTTGGATCATACTCAGCATTTCTTGAAACAACAAGTCTTTCAATCAAGCAACAAATGTGTACGTACAATCCAAAACAAGTTCGATTGCTGAAACGAACACCAACATACTTTTGTAAAACATCAATCGCATTGGCAACCTGCTCTAATAGTTTTGCCGGATTTAATATCGTTAGTGCATTCATAATATTACTCAATGAGAAATTATGCAGAATATTTTTATCAAACAAAGACAGCTGTTCTTCATCCATATAATCCTTGAAGTATTGATTGAAATCACCAAATGTATCTTCAATAATCAAATCTTCAATACCCACAAATGGAATGTCCTCCATATTTGGATCTAACGTTCCAAGTACACATAAAACGTCATATTCTTCAAATACATTGTTCTTTTTACCTAATTCAATCAATTCCGAATAATTCAACGTCTTCACATCTAAATTGATTCCATCTGGAAAAGATTGCTCCAACATCGACTTTAATTTCTTGGCCGTACCCAATCCACTTGCGCAAGAACATAGAATGACTGGCTGTTTTTGTTGATGCTTTTCAATATGATACGCAAAATTGACACAGAAAGCATCAATCGTTTTTTGTAATATGCTCTCCATCTCTACATTATTACGAATTCCATTTCCAATTTCTAGAGCGATTGGAGTACTCACATTGTTGATAATCCCAATATTCGCATTCTCTATATGCAAACCTTTGTAAATATCTTCCAAACTACCCATATCCACTAATAGATACAATTCTTTGACCTTGCCAATACGATCCAAATACCGATTCAGTTTCTCAATCATTGTAGCCGTATCAATATATAAAGGCATATCTAGCGCATCAAATATATATTGTCCTAAGAAACGATTGGCTGCATCCGCAATACTAGAAGCCGTAGAAAAACCATGTGATAGTACAACGGCTGCTTTTTGAGAAAGCCTTGAATCTTTTTGTACATTATAAACATAGAAGATAAATGTACAAATGATAATGGAATACATATCCATTTCTAGATAGGACTTTAAATACGTACAAATTTCTAAAGATACATTGGTCGCTCTAAAAAATTCTTCCTGCAACAATTGATATAAATCATCACACTCTTCTTCATGTTTTAAAAACCAGCTTCTTAAATCATGATATTCATGATGAATCTCATCTAAATAAGATGCGATAGCTAACGTTTCATTATTTGTGATTTTTAATCCATACCGCGATTCAATCAAGTTAAAGATATGCTGCACACCACGATTATAATAATCGACCTGACTTGATTCTTTCTTTCTAAAGATCAAGTTATCAAAATATTTTTGAACATAATTCTTTTCTTTTGCCATAAAATCCGCCAAGCTTGTATGTTCCTCTTTATATTTTCTAAAACTAGTCAATAGACTATCATTCAATTGAAGAATTTCTTTTGTACCATTATAGTACCCCTGCAAATCATCCATATATATATATTCATCATCGTCCAAGACCGTTTTTTGATTCGCATAAACCTGCTGTAAAATATCTTTAGGCAAACTATCCAAATGAATCACTAATTCGTCATTGACCTTATCAAATAAAGAATTGATACAACAAGACTGCACACTACTCTTTAATTGACCAATATTACCTGGCATCTTACTTTGTAACAGCGCATTATACACTTTGCTGCTCATCTTGATCTGACAATCTAAACGTTTTTCTTCCTGACTAAAAATGTTATGCAACAACTCAATACGCTCTTGCGTACCTCTTTGTTCAAGACTAGGAATTGTGATTGTCATTGGAATACGTCGCATTAATGTTTTTAACAACACTTTATCCGGATTTTCTGTAGTCGCAAATACAATACGAACATTAGACTTATACCACTTTTCATTATCCCCCACACGATGATAAATGCCTTGATCCATAAACAAGAACAACTTTTCCTGGCATTCCGCCTTTAATTCATGCACCTCATCCAAAAATAAAACACCATTATCGGCTAAGGCAATCAAACCCTCATTATCTTTTTCAGCACCTGTAAAAGCACCTTTGACATGACCAAATAGATTGGCTGTTAATAATTCAGGATTGTTCGCATATTCACTACAGTTCACCTGCACAAATTGTCCATCTTTTGAAATGACACCCTGATTTCTTGCCCACTCATACGTCAACTTTGCAATTAAAGACTTACCCGTTCCCGTAGGTCCATAAAGTAACATGGGCAACCCATTAGGAGGATATGAAATGGTAGCTTTACATTGTTTAACCGTTTGAGCCAAAGAATGATTCATGCCCACTAGTTTTTCAAAATCCTTCTTTTCCTGATTTGACAATAAATCATCTAAACTTGCATATACACTATCTTTAAAAGGAATTGACTTTTCTTTCAAATATTCAACCGAAATGAAACAAAACGGTTTTGATTCAATGCGAATCAATTTATTTTCTTTTACTAATTTATTTAATACAACAGAAACCTGTGAGCGGCTAATCTTTAAATTTTCACTTATCAAGGCAACTGTTGTTTGTTCAAATTCACTATTATTACAACATGCCAAAATATATGCCAATATTTTTTCTATCATGTTACCCTCCACTTTTTTTGAATTATTATACCATAATATGTTATAACATATATACATATGAAACAAGATTTGATTTATACACACACCTACAAACAAACACTCCACATGACAACAGGTTTAAAGTCGCATCTAGAAATATTAAGTAAAGATAGACAGACTTTATCGGATCTTTTATATAATGTCAGTCAAAATAATCCTTTTTTAGAATACACTCCAAGTCAAGATATCCAACAATATCTTGAAGCAGGCATTTCAAATAAGCCAAGTCTAAAGGATGAACTTTATTTGCAGCTACATACAAGCACTAAAAAATACAATGAACCCATTGCCCATTATATTATTGAATCCTTAGATAGTCATGGCTTCTTTGATCAGGACATCCAAACTGTCCTATCGGACTTAAAATGTACTAAAACACAATTTGAAGAAACACTATCTTTCATTCAAACCTTTGAACCCATTGGTGTGGCCGCTAAAAATAGTATTGATTCTTTAATGATTCAATTAAAAGAAAAAGGCTATACAATCGCATACACTATTTTAAAGAATCATTCAAAAGAACTTGAAGAAAAAGATTTCTATACTATTTCTAAAGCTTTAGATATACCTTATGAATCTGTATTTGATGAATTAGCACACATGCAAGAATGCAATCCATTTCCTTGCAGTGAATATGACACAGAAAGTACGACAAATTTAGCTTTACCTGAATTCACAATTGAAATTGATGAAGATCAATTAAAAATCATCCCCAAAGAAATGGGAAATCTATCGCTTCATTGTGAAGAAGTAAAATTGTCAAAAGAAGCTAAAAAATATTTAAATGAAGCTAAGTTTTATATAGATAGTATCAACCGTCGGAACAAAACCATTCTTCTACTCGCAAATATATTGATCACGCATCAAAAGAATTATTTTCTATTTCAAGATGATTTAAAAGAATGCACACTTAAAGAAATTGCTCAAGAATCGGGCTACTCGATTTCAACCGTTTCTAGGACTCTGAGTGATAAATATTATGAATTTAATGATCATATGTATCCTGTAAAAGATTTATTTATTTCAAAGACACACAAAGGAAGCAGTAAAGACTCGATTCAAAAAGCCATTCAATTATTGATTGAAGTGGAAAATCCAGAAAAACCTCTACAAGATGAAGAAATTGTAGAAGAACTCGAAAATATGGAACTCTACGCATCAAGAAGAACCATATCAAAATATCGAAAGGAATTAAATATTCCCAATTCGAAACAAAGAAAAAAGGCGAGACTCTACTAAATCTCGCCCCTTACCTTGTTTTCTACAAACTTTTTAAGTAGTCTTCAACATTTAAGTACTGAATCGTATCCATTTCTGTATTTTCTCCACGATAAATCACATACCTTCCGGTAATATTGCCATATCGATGTGTAGTCATTGCACACTCTTCTTCATTACTTATATGACGATATTGTTCACATGCTCGTTCCTTACTGTATTTTATTTCATATATTTCACATGATAATGTTTTTGGATCTTGCACAACCATATCAAACTCACCAATTGGAAATTGCAACTTAAAAACATGTTTATCTTTTTTTGCGAGTTTTGTTTCCAAAAGAACTATATCCTCCATCATTCTGCCACGAATTTCACTAAGTAAACGTTCTAAAATATGTGTCCTTTTTTGGATATCTAATTCTTGGAATTTTTCGTCTAAAAGAAGATTCTCAACAATAGCTTCAGCTTGTGCATATCTTAAACCAGGTTGTGTAACAACAACAATTTTACTCTTCTGGTTTACTTCTGGTAAATATTCTAAATCTATTTCTTTTATTAAGTCCAATATTGCCAGATACTCTTTAATTTGAGTCATATGCACATCACTAATATCAATACTTTGTTCTTCCTTATTTAAAATATCAAGCATGTTTTTTATTCCCAGAGTCACCTTATCTAGTTCCATATGTTTTCGAATATTTATTGGATCCACTCTATCTCTCAACAAATTATTGGCAGTGACCCCTATATCGTGAGATTTAAATGTACTTTCTACAACATTTTTAGTAAATCTATGATTCATATCTTCTACTACTCGATTAATCACATTCGTAAGCTCTCCCTTTTCATATAAATCTAAAAGCTGACGAAAATGACCCCCATATTGATACATCTTTAAAGAATGTTGGATATTCTTCGCGATTGACGTATTAATATATTCTTCTGTATCCTTAATATTTGAAAATGGTGTGCTTGCATTATAATTAATTCCACCAAGACTCATTGTCCCTCCATAACGTATATACTCATCAATCCCATATATACCAAGCACATTTTCAAATTCTCTATAGGGTATAAATGTTGTATGAAGCATTATGCATCGATCGTATAATTGTTCTTCTTTAGAAAACGCAAAGCCAAGTGAATCTGTGCCAGAAAGAACAATTTTCATTCCACTACTGGCATATATATCAGAAAATAAAGAAGCCCCTTCAATGAAATCTTCCATCAATGTCACTTCATCCAAAAATACATATTTATATCCATTTTTTTCTAATAGTCTAAGATCTTCGTCAATATCGGATAAAGAATCTTTTGATGTAATTTGAATAAATGCAGCTTTATTAAAATCAGATTCAGACAATTCTAAAATAATTTGACGAATCAATGTGGTTTTCCCTGTTCGTCTTAATCCATACAGTATGAATACTTTATCAGCTATGTCTTTGAAGATATAATCTCTAAGCATTTGAATACATTCTCTTTTTTTATAGTTTCGTGTAATTGAAACTAAAGATTTTAATCTATCCCCAACAAGCACCTTTGTCTTAAAATCAAGATTTTTTTCTTTAGGCATGCATTGTTTTAATTTTTTTAATTCCTTTTCTAATTTTTTCCTTTTCTCAATATTCGATATAAGTTCATCAACTTCATCTGCTTTTACATATTTTTCTATTCGCTTCCCATTCTGAGTGATTCTATGATAATAATAAATATTACCATGTACATTCTTTTTAGAAACACCACCTGCCGGTAAAACGGCAATCTCACGCTCTATTTCTGCGATATGCTCGATTATTTTCTCATTATCCATAATTCTTCACCCGCAATCTTTTATACCCATTATACCCATTATTTATTTTCACTTCAAGGGTATAAAAAAGGAGACGATTAATAAATATCGCCTCTTACTAATTTCTTTGAATATATATGATAATACCCCATCAATAGTGCTGCATTTACGATCCATGTCAGTGGCCATCCCAAGAATACAGTAATTAATTCAGAACTAAATTGTGTTGCCACAAATAAATAGACTTGTCTTAAAATAACGAAACATAAAATCATCGAATACATTGGTACTTTAGATAATCCAACACCCCTTAGGGCACCTGCTGTAATATGGGATAGAGGAAGGAAGATGTAGCCTGGCGCAAAGACAGAAATCATAGTCACACCAGCTACAATCACATCTTTATCTTGTGAGAATAATCCGACTAAGAACTCTCCATTTGTATAAATCAAGAAGGCTCCTAATGCGATGATTACTTCACACATCAATAATGTTGTATATAAGCCTTTTCTTACACGCTTATAGTTTTGAGCCCCATAATTCTGTCCCACAAACGTTGTGATAGCCATCGAGAAACTTTGAATTGGAAGCTGCAAGAAACCATCTAGTTTTGTCGTTGTACTATATCCTGCAACAGCAGCCGATCCAAATTTAGAAATGTACGATTGAACAATCACATTGGAAAAAGAAACAATACTATTTTGTAGAGCTGCCGGAATTCCTATTGAAATAATTCTTGATAGAATGGGCTTTGAAAAACGAATCTTAGAAATATATACCTTATACTCTTTATCTGTATGCATCAATTCATGCATGACTAAAATGGCAGAAACGAGTTGTGCCAAAGTTGTCGCAATACCCACACCAGCAACACCTAAATGAAAGTAGATCACAAACACAAAGTCTAATACAATATTGACTAAACTCGATACAACTAAGTAAATCAATGGATTTTTACTATCCCCTAAAGCTCTTAAAATACCGGCTCCCATATTATAAATTAGTGAAAAGGATACACCCGCAAAATAAATTTGAAGATAAATCACAGCCAAAGGTAAAACTTCTTTAGGCGAACCAATCATGACTAAAATGGGTTTAGATAGAGCAATACCCAATATTGTGAATATGACACACAAAACTAAAGTTAAAGCTAAAGATGTATGAATCGAATCCTGCATCTTTTTTGTTTCTTTGGCTCCAAAATATTGTGCAATCACAACACCGGCACCTGTTGATAATCCCATAAAGAATCCAACCAACATATTAATGATGGAAGTAGATTGTCCTACAGCTGCAAGGGCATGTGAGCTGACAAAGTTTCCTACCACATAAGAATCGACTGTATTGTATAATTGTTGAAATAAATTCCCAACCAGTAATGGTAAAGAAAATATCAATATTGATTTCCATATACTTCCCTTTAATAAATCTGTACTCTCCAATGCCTTCACCCTTCCCAAAAGAAAATGCAGAATTCCTTATGGGTCTTCTACATTATGTAAAATAATTTTAACTCTTTTCTGAAAAAAATGAAAGCTTATCCTAAAATCACATCCAATACCATCATCATACAAAATCCAAACAAGAAAGAAATTGTTGGAAGATTCGAATGTTTTCCTTGAGCCATTTCAGGAACAAGTTCTTCAACCACCACAAACAACATGGCCCCTGCCGCAAAGCTTAAACAAAACGGTAGGCATTGTAGGATCCAATTTGAAAATAAAATTGTGACATAACCAAATATAGGTTCAACAATACCCGATAATGAACCTATCAAAAACGCCTTATGTTTTGAACAGCCATTGCTCTTTAAGGGTAAAGAAAGAATGGCTCCTTCCGGAAAATTTTGTATCGCAATCCCAATGGATAAAGCTAAAGCCGCATATATACTTCCTGTTTGAATCGCTTGTGCTAGTACTATGCCAACAGCCATACCTTCTGGAATATTATGCAAAGTTACCGCAAATACTAGCTTTGTCGTTTTCTTAAAATGCGATTCTTTTCCCTCTTCATCATTTGTTCCAGGATGCATATGAGGAACAATACAATCTAAGAAAAGTAGTAATAAAGCTCCTAAAAATATGCCAAGCACAATGACCAAGATATTCTTTTCTTGATTCATTGCCGGAATCAACAAAGACCAAATACTTGCAGCCACCATGACACCCGAGGCAATACCAGAAAAGCATCTAGATAAAAGTTCATTCTTTTTATTTTTGATAAAGAACACAACGGCTGAACCCAAAGTCGTTCCAAAAAAAGGAATTAGTAATCCTAACCACATAATCATCACCATAGTCAGTTTAAACTAATCCCTTTATATTCGTCAATTCAAACGCAAATTGTATGTAAATCCATGATGTTCAATATAATCCTCTAAGATCCATCCCTTATCATGAATTTCTTTAGCTGCTTCTTTTCCTACATATCTAAAATGCCATGGCTCGTTGGTAGCTCCTGTACGGTCTCCCGTATTTTCTGGGAAGCGTAAAATAAATCCATATTTATAGGCATTTTGTTCAACCCAATTATAGTCAGGTGTTTCACCAAATGTTCCATATTCTCCATTCATTACACTTTGACTTGTTAGATCCACACTCAATCCACATTGGTGTTCACTCGATCCTGGAATCGAAACTAGACTTGCCGCATAAGCTGCATCATACATCGCAAAATATTCATTATATACTGCTAATTGTGTATCATAAGAACGATACGAACTCTTAACCGCAATACTATAGCCTTGTTTCAAGCCATCCTTATACATCTTTTCAAGGGCAGTTGCCGCTTCATCTCTTAATTGTCCCACTTCTGTTTCATAAGGAATATTCACATCTCTAAGATCTTTAGGAACATAGTCACTAGGTACACTAAATCCATTTTTAATTAGAATCAATGTATCTTCTGGATTTTCAATCGTATAAGAGCGACTGTCTTTTTTACTTGAATCAATTCCTGGATAAGACACTTGTAAAACTGCCTTTAATGGGCTTAACCCAGAATCTACATATTTTTTGATGTCTTGAATTTGTGCCCCTTTAACAGCTAAATATTCTTAGCCTTTTTATATGGAACATTGGCGGAAATCAATGTATCCAAGTTTGATATTGTGTACAGATCTGAATTCTTAAACAAAACATTCTTGGTATATCCTAAGTAATTCAAATCTTCCATTCTTTCATAGTAAGAGTCAATATAATACACCACTTTTTTTACGCTCTTTTTAGAAGCCCTGTAATACTCATCATACAACAAGTAATGTGCATCATTCTTTACTTTATCCCACTTTGAAATATTAATGATTTGATCATACTGCAAGATGTCTTTAATATCTTCCTTCTCTAATTTTAATACAACCTTTTTATCTTCTTTATGATACCCTTTAATACTCAAACGAATACTTGTAAAATTCGCAATCAATAATGCGATACAAACGACTGGAATCAACGCGACAATTGCGATTCGTTTCGTATTTACTTTTCTCTTTTTCTTTGCCATAAACTCACCCAAATCATTATATAGAATAAGGTTGTGAAAGACAAATGAGTTTTATTTACAAATTATTTTCATCTTACATGTAATATTTTTCATTACGTGATACAATAGATTCTAGAGGTGATTATATGTTATTCAAGAACGCAACCATTTATACAATGGAACAAGACCCTTTTGTAGGTGATTTTAAAATCGATAAGGGCGTATTTACACAAATAGGAAAAGATTTGACAGCTAATGAAGGAGAAGATGTACAAGATTTAAGCGGTCTATACGTATTTCCTGGTTTAGTGGAAAGTCATTGCCATTTAGGCATGGAAGAAACAGCCATTCGTTTTGAAGGCAATGATGTCAATGAAATCACAGATCCAATCACACCAAATATGCGTGGTATTGATGGATGTAATCCAATGGATGAAACAATTGAATCCGCATTAAAAGGTGGTGTTACTACAGTAGCTGCAGGTCCTGGTAGTGCCAACGTTCTTGGTGGAACTTTCTTTGCGTATAAAACTAAAGGAAATTGTATTGATGAAATGACAATTGAGAATCCAATTGCGATGAAAGCCGCCTTTGGTGAAAATCCTAAGCGTTGTTATAAGGATAAGAAAATTGATACGCGTATGCAGATTAGTGCATTACTTAGAGAGACTCTAGCTAAGACTAAAGAATATATGGAGAAAAAAGAAGCTGGAAAAGATGTAGCTTATGATCAAAAACTAGAGGCCATGATTCCAGTTATCAAAAAAGAATTACCATTGAAGTGCCACGCCCATAGAGCCGATGATATTTTAACTGTCATTCGTATTGCGAAAGAATATGACATTGAAGTAACTTTAGATCATGCGACGGATGCAAGATGCATTGTCGAACAGATCAAAGAAAGTGGATATCCATGTATTTGTGGTCCTAGTTTTGGTCATAAGACAAAATTTGAATTGAAATCCAAATCCTTTAAAACGCCTGGCGTATTAAACAAAGCTGGAATCTTAGTTTCCATCACAACCGATTCTCCAGTTATTCCAGAACAATATTTATCTTTATGTGCCGCTTTGGCCGCAAAAGAAGGTATGGATGAATATGAGGCTATCAAAGCTATCACAATCAATCCAGCTAAGATCTTAAAACTCGATAATCGCGTAGGTTCTATTAAAGCAGGTAAAGATGCTGACTTTATTATTTGTACAAAGAACATTCTAGATACGACAAATGAAATCAAATCTGTCTATATTGATGGAAAGAAGGCCGTGTAATGTTATTTAAAAATGCCACTATTTATACTATGGAAGAAGATCCCTTTATTGGTGATTTTCGAGTTGATAAAGGTGTATTTACTGAAGTAGGAAAAGATTTACAGTCTAATGAAGACGACTTTGTTCAAGACTTATCTGGTTTATATGTCTTCCCTGGACTTATTGATGCTCATAGCCATCTAGGTATGGTATGTTCTTCCATTGGTTTTGAAGGCGAAGATGGAAATGAAGTCACAGATCCAATTACGCCCAATATTCGTGGCATCGATGGCTGTAATCCAATGGATGAAACAATTAAAGAAGCATTAAAAAGCGGAGTGACTACAGTCGCTGCAGGTCCAGGTAGTGCTAATGTGATTGGTGGAACTTTCTTTGCGTATAAAACTGCAGGTAACTGCATTGATGAAATGACAATTAAAAATCCTTTGGCGATGAAAGCCGCATTCGGTGAAAATCCTAAGCGTTGTTATCAAGGAAATAAAATTGATACGCGTATGCAGATCAGTGCATTACTTAGAGAAACTCTAGCTAAGACTAAAGAATATATGGAGAAAAAAGAAGCTGGAAAAGAAGTAGATTATGATCAAAAACTAGAAGCGATGATTCCGGTTATTAAAAAGGAAATGCCATTAAAGTGCCATTGTCATAGAGCCGATGATATTTTAACCGTGATTCGTATTGCGAAAGAATATGACATTGAAGTGACATTAGATCATGTAACAGATGGAAGAAGTATTATTCCACAAATTAAAGAGAGTGGTTTTCCATGTATTCTAGGTCCTTGTTTAGGTCATAAATCAAAATATGAAGTTAAAAACATGTCTTTTGAAACGGCCAATGAATTCTATAAAGCCGGTATTCCTTTCTGCATTATCACAGACTCTCCTGTAGTACCCGAACAATACTTATCATTAAGTGCAGCTTTAGCCGCAAAAGCTGGTCTTCCAGAATATGAAGCCATTAAGGCCATCACAATCAATCCAGCTAAGATTTTAAAACTGGATGATCGTATTGGTTCTATTAAAACTGGTAAGGATGCAGACTTTGTGATTTGTACAAAGAATATTTTAGATACACAAAATGAAATTAAGACAGTATATGTCAATGGAAAGAAGGAAGCATAATGTTATTTAAGAACGCAACAATTTATACAATGGAACAAGATCCATTTGTAGGTGATTTTAAAATTGATAAAGGTGTATTTACACAAGTAGGAAAAGATTTGACACCAGATGTTGGTGAAGATGTGCAAGATCTAAATGGTCTATATGTATTCCCTGGTTTAGTTGAAAGTCATTGCCATCTAGGTATGGAAGAAACAGCCATTCGTTTTGAAGGTGATGATGTCAATGAAATCACAGATCCAATCACACCAAATATGCGTGGTATTGATGGATGTAATCCAATGGATGAAACAATTGAATCCGCATTAAAAGGTGGTGTTACTACAGTAGCTGCAGGTCCTGGTAGTGCCAACGTTCTTGGTGGAACTTTCTTTGCGTATAAAACTAAAGGAAATTGTATTGATGAAATGACAATTGAGAATCCAATTGCGATGAAAGCCGCCTTTGGTGAAAATCCTAAGCGTTGTTATAAGGATAAGAAAATTGATACGCGTATGCAGATTAGTGCATTACTTAGAGAGACTCTAGCTAAGACTAAAGAATATATGGAGAAAAAAGAAGCTGGAAAAGATGTAGCTTATGATCAAAAACTAGAGGCCATGATTCCAGTTATCAAAAAAGAATTACCATTGAAGTGCCACGCCCATAGAGCCGATGATATTTTAACTGTCATTCGTATTGCGAAAGAATATGACATTGAAGTAACTTTAGATCATGTTACAGATGCTCGTTGTATCATTCCTCAAATCAAAGAAAGTGGATTCCCTTGTATTTGTGGACCTGCTTTAACTCACAAATCAAAATTCGAGCTTGCGAATATGTCATTTGAAACACCAAACGAACTATATAAAGCTGGTATTTTATTCTCAATCATTACAGACTCTCCTGTAGTGCCTCAACAATACCTTTCTTTAAGTGCTGCTCTAGCCGCTAAAGCTGGTCTTCCTGAATATGAAGCTATTAAAGCCATCACAATCAATCCAGCTAAAATCTTAGGCTTAGACAATCGTTTAGGTTCAATCAAAGAAGGTAAAGACGCTGACTTTGTGATTTGTACAAAGAACATTCTAGATACTACAAATGAAATCAAAGCTGTTTATGTTGACGGAAAGAAGGCCGCTTAATGCTTTTTAAAAACGCCACTATTTATACCATGGAAGAAGAACCCTTTATCGGTGATTTTAGAGTCGATAAAGGTGTATTTACAGAGATTGGAAAGAATTTAGAACCCAAAGATGAAGATATCCAAGATCTTTCGGGATTCAATGTGTATCCAGGCATGGTAGAAGCCCATTGTCATTTGGGCATGGAAGAAACGGCTATTGGTTTTGAGGGCAATGATTTAAATGAAATCACAGATCCAATCACTCCAAACATGCGTGGCATTGATGGTTGTAATCCAATGGATGAAACTGTACAAACTGCATTAGAAGCAGGAGTCACAACGGTAGCTGCAGGACCTGGTAGTGCCAATGTGATTGGTGGTACATTCTTTGCGTATAAGACAAAAGGAAATTGTATCGATGAAATGAGCATTCAAAATCCAATTGCGATGAAGGCAGCTTTTGGAGAAAATCCAAAGAATTGCTACAAAGGAAAGAAAATTGATACGCGTATGCAGATTAGTGCATTATTAAGAGAAACATTAGAAAAGACAAAGGAATACATGAAGAAAAAAGAATCTGATAAAGATGTAGACTATGATCAAAAGCTAGAAGCGATGATTCCTGTTATCAAAAGAGAAATTCCCTTAAAGTGTCATGCTCATAGAGCGGATGATATGTTAACGGCAATTCGTATCGCAAAAGAATACGATATTGAAATCACCTTAGATCATGCGACGGATTCACAAGCGATTCTAGATCAAATCAAAGAGAGTGGTTTTCCATGTATTTGTGGACCAAGTCTTTGTCATAAAGATAAGTTTGAATGTGCCAACGATTCGTTTGAAACCCCAAATAAGATGTATGAAAAAGGAATCTTGTTTGCGATCACAACCGATTCCCCATTCAATCCCCAACAATATCTGCCATTAAATGCTGCACTTGCACATAAGGCAGGACTACCAGAGTTAGAAGCCATCAAGGCCATCACAATCAATCCAGCTAAGATCTTACATTTAGAGAATCGAGTTGGTTCTATTAAACCTGGCAAAGATGCTGACTTTATAATTTGTACAAAAAGTTTGATTGATTTAAATAATACAATAAAAAATGTATATATTAATGGAACAAAAGCTGTCTAAGACAGCTTTTTATATGCTAAAATAGTGTAGTTGGAGAATAAAATATGAATATAGTTGAAAAATATGGTGGAACCAGCGTTGGAACAATTGAACAAATTCAGGCTATTGCACTTCATGCCAAACACATGAAAGAACAAGGTCACAATCTAGTCATTGTTGCGAGTGCCATGGGAAAAACCACAAATAAATTAATAGAATTAGCTCATAGTGTCACAAGCAATCCAAACAAACGAGAATTGGATTCTTTATTATCTACGGGTGAGCAACAAACAATTACACTTCTTGCGATTGCGATGAATTCAATAGGTTTGGATGCGATCAGTTTAACTGGCTATCAAGCAGGTTTTCTTACTAGTAAACACCATTCTCGTGCTTTGATCAAAGATATTGATACAACTACAATTCAAGCTCATTTAGATCAAGGAAAAGTTGTTGTTGTAGCCGGCTTTCAAGGTGCTACTGAATATGGAGACATCACTACTTTAGGTCGTGGCGGAAGTGATACAACAGCGGTTGCGATTGCCGCAAAACTTGGCTATCAATGCCATATCTTTACCGATGTAGATGGAGTTTATACAATTGACCCGAGATTATATACGCGTGCTAAAAAATTAAAATCCATTTCTTATGAAGAAATGATGCAGATGGCCTGTTTAGGAGCTGGAGTATTAGAAACTCGAAGCGTCGAACTTGCTAGTAAATATAATGTTCCCCTTTTCTTAGGAAAAGCTTTGGAAACAGATTTAGAGAAAGGAACTTGGATTATGCATAAAGAATTAGAAGATATGCCAATTACAGGTTTAAGTGTAAAAGATGACTATGCGATCATGCGCTTTATGCACTTACCTAATGATGGTGTTTATTTAGGAAAACTATTTAAGATGATTTCCGATTTAAATATCAACCTAGATACAATTTCACAACAATTAGATGATGAAGGCCTAGCCAACTTTACTTTATATTGTTCTGAAGAACAAAGTAATCAAATCATGGAACATGCTTCAAAGGAATATCCTGTACATCAAATGCTTGGATACATCAAATTGTCTTTAGTAGGACTTGGTATTTCTACACATTCAGGTATTGCCAGTAAAGTATTAAACATCTTAAGTGAAAATGGCATTAAGTATTATATGATTACTTCTAGTGAAATCTCTATCTCACTAACCATTGAAAAGAAAGATAAAGTTAAAGCCGTTCAAGCACTTGGAAAGGCATTTGATCTATAATGGAACTTCCAGTTAAATTTAAAGAACAAATGAAAGAGCTTCTTCAAGAAGAATATGGAGACTACCTACAAAGTTTTGATCATGATAGATATTATGGTTTAAGAGTCAATACACTAAAAATTTCTGTTGAAGAATTTCTAAAGATTTCCCCCTTTAAACTAAAACCCATCCCTTGGACAAATGATGGCTTCTATTATTCAAGTGAAGATAAACCTAGTAAACACCCCTACTATTATGCAGGCCTTTACTATCTTCAAGAACCCAGTGCTATGTTACCAGCACAAGTTCTTCCTGTAGACGAAAATGATATTGTATTAGATACGTGTGCAGCTCCTGGTGGAAAGAGCACAAAGCTTGCGACAAAACTCAATCATACTGGGCTTTTAATTTCAAATGATATTAGTTCTTCAAGATGCCAAGGCCTCTTAAAAAACATTGAATTATTCGGATGTGACAATGCCTGGGTAACCAGTGAAGATTTGACAAATATGGAAGAACACTACCCAGAAACATTTGATAAGATTCTAGTAGATGCCCCTTGTAGTGGTGAGGGAATGTTTCGTAAAGAGCCAGATTTAATTAAAAGCTGGATTGAAAAGGATGATACATTCTATCCGCCGATTCAAAAAAACATTTTGAATGCGGCCATATCCATGTTAAAGCCAGGTGGATCTATCGTATATTCCACTTGTACTTTTTCGATTCACGAAAATGAAGAAGTTATTCAAGATGTATTAGACAAACATCCAGACTTACATCTTGTTCCTATTAATAAAATCGATGGTATGATGCCAGGTGTAAACATGGAGGAATGCGTTCGTTTATATCCACATAAAATCAAGGGAGAAGGTCACTTTGTAGCTTTACTTGTCAAAGATGGAGAAACAAAACATAAAAAAATAAAACTGGAGCCAAGCGATAAGCTTGATGATTGTGTTACTGATTTTTTACGATTGGTTAAATTAAATAAGGGTACCATTAAAGTCAAAAAGGACATGGTCATCTGGTTAAACAGTGATTTTCAAGCTTATAAAGGCTATCGCATACTAAGATCTGGCTTATTATTAGGGCAACTTAAAGGTAAACATTTTGAACCAAGCCAAAGTCTAGCCCTTGTCCTTTGTCCTGAACAATTTAAAAATGTATTAAACTTTTCCATTGAAGATGAGCGTGTTATTAAATACTTAAAAGGTGAAACTCTAGATGTGAAAGATTTGGATTCAAAAACATCTGGATGGACACTTGTTTGCGTAAATAACTTCCCTTTAGGTTTTGCGAAACTTTCTAAAGGCTCATTAAAAAATAAATATGCGAAAGGATGGCGTTATCAATGAGACTTGACAAATATTTATCTCATATGGGATTTGGCACAAGAAATGACGTTAAAAAATTAATTAAAAATGGCTGGGTTACCATTAATGATGAAACCATAAAAAAGGCAGACTATAACGTAAAAGAAGATGATCGTGTTTGTGTGGATGATGAACCCGTAAGCTATGTAGAATACGAATACTATATTTTAAACAAGCCTCAAGGCTATGTGAGCGCCACTGAAGATATGCTCTATCCGACTGTCATGGAACTTGTCCAAAGCCAAAGACACGATTTGTATCCAGTGGGAAGACTTGACGTAGATACAGAAGGCTTATTACTCATCAGCAACGATGGTAAATTAACCCATGAAGTATTATCACCAAAAAAACATGTAGATAAAAAATACTATGTTGAATTTGATGGAACTTTACCAGAAAATGCCGTAGACTTCTTTAATCAGCCTATGGAATTTGAGGAATTTACTTCAGCCCCTTCAAAACTAGAAATTTTAGATACAAATAAAGCCTATCTAACGATTCATGAAGGAAAATTCCACCAAGTTAAAAGAATGTTTGAGAAGGCAAACTGCACAGTTACCTATCTTCAACGTATTGAGTTTGGTCCTTTAAAACTAAATGATTTACCATTAGGTGAATTTAGAGCGTTAACCCAAGAAGAATTAGATGCATTAAAAGGCTAAGACGACCTGAGATTTCTCAGGTTTTTTATTTCGACATACAAAAACGCCCTTTCGGAAGTTTTTTAAGATCGTACATATGCCTTTAATACTTTCACTTCATCACAACCATATGGCTTGATTGAATACTCCTTAATACTTGCAGGAATAATAAATGTTTCTGCATAATGCACAATAAAAGGTTCAAAATCACCTTCAATTACTGCACTCTTTCCATCCACTAAATTCAACATATTGACTGTACCATGTGTTTTATGAAGTGAACTATTATTAATTGTATATCTTCTTGTTTCAATGAATTCTAATTCATGTAAAATATAGTTTTGTGTAATAGGAATCATATCAAAACTCTCATGGATAATATTTAATACATCACGGTATCCTGCGATTTCCTCTTCATCTCCATTCTTTGGTGTGGTCTTCTCCTCCACCAACTGCTTAATTCTTGTATTGGTTGTTACAATCCCCTCTATCGCATTTGAAGCCTCAGTATTCTGAATCTTTGCTATCTCCACAAGTTTCTCCAACTCGTCTGGTCTTTGCTTAAGATATAGTTCTTGTTTCTCTGCGAACTTGTATATTGCTGCTATGAGACCAAGAATTTCTGAATTCCACTTTTCTTCTTTAATTTTTGAATAGTTAAACGGTCTCATTGGTTAAACACCTGTCTTTCATTTTTCCCTTAAAGTATCTCGTTTTCCTTAAATCATAATCGAAAATAAGGGAAAGCCAATATATTTAAGATTATTTTCCCTTAAATTCATTCGTTTTTTGTAGGATAAATAATATTTTATGCGATTCGCAGGGATATAAACATATAAAAAATATAAATAATCCTTGTGAATGGAACATGAAATATTAAGACAACCGATACTATCACATTGTCACAATTAGTATGGAATGAGAAGATAAATTATCTTACGCTCACTTCATTCATGATATTACACAAGAAAAGAGCAGGAGCGTCTGCACCAACAAGCTAGAATTGATGCATTAACGCAAGATGGTAATCGATATTATTTTAAGGATGAAATACAGAAAATTTTAGATTAATAAATCTGAAGAGACATCCTGCAAATCACTGATCAAAGAATGTATGCACAAAAGCGAAAAAAGTAAAATGACAACCATTTAGGTTGTCACTTTTTAACTTCTTACATATGCCTTTAATACTTTAATTTTATCACAATTGTAAGGCTTGATTGTATATTCCTTAATACTTGCAGGAATAATGAAGGTTTCTGCATAATGCACAATGAAAGGTTCAAAATTCCCTTCAATAATGGCACTCTTTCCATCAATTAAATTCAACATATTCACTGTACCATGTGTTTTGTGCAATGAATCATTGTTGATTGTATATCTTCTTGTTTCAATGAATTCTAGTTCATGTAAACCCGTATGTTCGATCTTACAATCATTTCCATCTTCTTTTACTTCATAAGTCGCATTGACCAAGTTTTCTTTGACCCATTTTGTCGTACGATCCCATTGAATAACATGTTTTCCATGTTCAATATTGATAGGTCGAGGTAGGCCATCTAAGCCAAGTCTTTGCCAGTCCCACAATTTAAATGTAAAGATATAAGGTGTTGCACTAATTTCTAATACCATCGCATTCTTTCCGGAACAATGACAAGTTCCTGCTGGAATCAAGAAATGATCATGTTTCTTTGCCGGAAACTTATTGATATATTTATCCGCATCAAATACAATTTCACCACGTTGCGCAGACTCTAAATCAGAAATCATTTCATTGGGTTGAATGCCTTCTTTTAGACCTAAATAAACATGGGCATCTTCCTTAGCATCTAAAATATAGTAACTCTCATCTTGGGTGTAACTCATCCCAAAATTCTTTTTAATATATTCCGTTAATGGATGCACCTGCAAAGATAAGTTTTGTCCTTCCATCGTATCTAGAAAGTCAAAGCGAATTGGAAATTCTGCACCAAAACGAGAATAAACTTGTTCTCCCAATAATTCTTTTGGTTGATACAACACTAAATCCATAGCTGGAAGCTCTACAGTAACTCCATCATAGTCAAATAAAATACTGTTTTCTTCAGGCACACCATCAAAACTCCATGCATAATTTGGCTGATTCACATCTAAGTTACAAACTTCCTTCATCCATTGACCACCCCATACGCCTGGATCAAAGTATGGTACTGTTCGGAATGGTTTTTGAGCTAATTGTTTTAAACTATCGATAAACGTATCACTCGAAATCATTTTTGGATCGTTTGATTTATTTGTATCGACCACATAATCAAAACAATTAAATCGCTCAGCCTTATGTTTATCGGCAATACGCCATTCAATAAAATAGCCACGCTTATATTTTTTTAAGATATCTTCATCATAATTATCACAATTATAATTTGGCATAGATTTACGATAACGCAATTGAATTTCCCAACGTGCCATATCAAAGTAGATATACAAATCGCCATGACTTACTAAGCCAGCTCCAACTCCATAAATGATAGTAGAACCATGATGTTCCTCCACCTTATTTTTAGCTTCTTCTAGCTTTTCTTCATCTATAAAATCCACAAGATTACCATAATACATCTTGCCAAACACACGATCATCCGTTAGATTATATTTCATTTGTTCGGTCATGGTTTTGCCATCTTTAAAGATATCATACATATTGATTTCCAAAGAAAAATTGAAGCGTTTGATCAATTCATAGACTTCCTTTTCATCTACACCTGGATAATAATCAAAGACTACAACACTCCTATTATTAATTTTCTTATTTAACTCCTGATAGATTGCATCATATCCATGAAACGCTCTATGATTCTTTATTGTCGTCTTAGGAAAACGATCATATTCCGATTTAAAATTTAAATAACTCATTCTTCCTCCACTTTCAATTCACCATTTTCCTTATACACTCTTACTGTAAAAGGATGCTCTTCTACACGCTTATAATCATGACCCGCATTGCTTGGCCACATACATTGTACTTTCAACTCACTATTTCCCGTATTCACAAGTCGATGTGCCAAATGACCATCAATATAGTGTACACTTCCACATTTTACTTTTTCAGCATGACAATGATAATCTTCATCCATCAATAAAAGAAGACCTTCTCCACCCATGCCACAATAAATTTCATCACAATCTAAATTTTCATGGAAATGTCCACGCGTTACATTACATTCGCCATTCACACATACAGGTTGCATCACAGTCAATCCATAACACAAACCATCATGTTCATAGGAGTATACTTCATACATAATTTGATCATCTGAAACACTTGGATCCACACTTGAATAGAATGTTTTAGCATTCGAATACAATTTTGTACTCTTCTTAACATCCTCACCTTCAATTACACCATTTAAATAATCATGAAATACTTTTGCGTCTTTAATTTCCATAATTGCCTCCCATTTAATTGTTATAACATTCAATTATATTATAAATCAATTGTTATAACATTTCAACATAAAGACAACCACAATATTTATAAACCATAGAAAAAGTCCAAAATAGCTCTATTAAAAACTATTTTGAACTCTTTTTATTCATTTGAAAATAGATGTATAAATCAAAAAAATGATTTATCACATCTACAAATATCACTGATAACCATTATATTATTACTAAATTTCAATTCATTTTCTGAAGTTCACTCTCCATTTACGTGCAAATCACGTATTTTAGTAATGTACAATAAAATGGATCTGATCTAATGACCAAATCCATTTTTTGCCTTTTGAATACGCAATGTTTTGCCTTTAATTGTTTTTAGATTCTTTAATACAAGTTTTCCCTTATCATTTAAGATATCCACATACGATTGATGATCCTGCACTTGAATCACACCAATGTCATCGACCGTAACACCATCAATTTCGCAGATAGCCCCTACAATATCGCCAGGACGAATCTTCTTGTTTTTTCCTCCATTCAAATAGATTTTAGTGATACCCTTTCTTAAATCTTTTGATTTATCGACCACCACACGATTGGATTCTTTTAATGAATCTAAAACATCTAAATCACTTAAATAGACTTCACCCTCTTCTTTAAATGGCAAGTTATAACCTAGATATTCTTCTAGTTTTTCTTTTCGAACTCCATCATATTCATTCACTAAACTTATAGCTAAGCCTTGTTCATCCACTCTACCACTTCGACCAATACGATGTGTATATGTTTCAACGGGACTTGGCATATCATAGTTAATAATCATCTCCACTTTAAAAACATCGATTCCTCGACTTGCGACATCAGTACAAACTAAAATACGCACCTTTCCTTTTTTAAAGCGTCGCATATGCGATAGTCGCTCTTCTTGCATCATACCACCGTGAATCTTATCGACACTGACTTGATTCTTTTCTAAACATTCATAGACTTCATCCACTCTTGCCTGCGTCTTACAAAAGATCATGCAGGATTCTGGTTTCTTTAATGCCAATAAATGAAGAAGGAACAATTCTTTGTGTTCTTCATTGACATGATAGGCTTCTTCTAGAATATTTGGTTTATTTGTACTCGTTAGATCAATTTTAGCTGGTTTATACAAATATTTCTTACTCATTCTTTGAATCACTGCAGGATAGGTTGCACTAAATAAACAAGTTACATGTTTTTTTGGCATGTATTTTAAAATAGCTTGCACCTCATCTAAAAAGTTCATATTCAACATTTCATCCGCTTCATCCAAAACTACATATTTAATTTTTGAAGGATCCAGTGTTTGTTGTTGAAGATGATCTAAAACTCTTCCTGGCGTACCAATCACAACATGGCATCTTTGTTTCAAATCTTCCTTTTGAAACTTAAATGGCTGCTTACCAAAAATAGGTAGAGTCTTAATTTTTTTAAAGGTTCCAATACGATCAAAATCCTGTTGAATCTGTAAAGCTAGTTCTCGAGTGGGAGTAAGTACCAATGCTTGTGGGCTTCTTTCATCAATTTCTAGATTTTGAATAATAGGAATCGCAAAGGATGCTGTTTTTCCACTTCCCGTTCTTGATTTCACAATACAATCCGTTCCCGAAAGAATATTGGGAATGACTTTTTCTTGTACGGGTAATGGTTTTTCATATCCTAATGTATGTAAGGCTTGTATAATATTTTTATCTAAATTCATTTGTTCAAATTTCATATTTTATCACCGTAAAGATTATACCATGTTAATAATATTTAACAGAAACAAAAAGTATTATAAGCTACAATAAGAGCATGAAATATAAAACGTTAGTAATGAAACAAATTGATCAACATACATATCAATATAGTATGAATGCTCCCTTAGATCATTTAAGTCCCATTCTTTCTTTTGATGAAGAAATATTAGAAGTGAATTTTGGCAATGAATTGGAATACGCCTTAAATTGTAAAGTCTTAAAAGATGGATTTCTTTTAGAACCAAAAGACAATATGACACTGACTGAATGGGCTCCTTTTTTCGTGTTATCTTTTATTTTACAGTACTACAAATCATTTAGAAATCTACCCCCTATATTAATGAGTGTAGATAAAGAAATGCAGGAAAAATATAGTCAGGAGGAATTAATTCGAAACTTATTTCAATAAGTTTCATTTTTTTATGTAATAATTTTCATAATAGAGTATAATCAAAATGAGGTGAACTTTTATGAACATGACAACATTGAACACGCCACTTCCTGAAGATTTAATGAAATTAAAATGGAATGGGCAATTTAAATTGATGCAGGAGATGATTGATTTACGTCTTCAAAAGGACATTCCTGCCAAACTAAAGGAGCGTTTAGAATTAGAAAAAGAATTGATTTCTCGTCTTCCTGAAGATTTTATGTATTCCAAAGAAGACGCCATTGAATTATTAAAATCAAAGATTGAAGATTTCAAAGAGGAAGAATTTGATGAATTATTCAAAGACAATGCGTTTGAATGGATCTTCATTGAGGGAAAAATATATTTAAAAGACAATTTTTTTGAAAACCTAATTAAAGTGCGTAAGGTTTATAAAGATCGTTTAATTGAAAAAGATGGTGCTGTAAGTACTTTATTAGATGATGTAATGCATAAAATGAAAGAAGAAAAAGATGTTTACTGCAAGATTCATGTCAAGACAAGCTTAAAGGTGGATCCTGCATTTGAAAAACCTGGTAAAACGATTCGTGTATGGCTTCCTATTCCGAAAGAATATGCGCAGGTTGAAGATTTTAAATTATTAAATACATCTCATAAAGGTCTAGTAAATGATAACAGTGTAGATCAAAGATGTGTTTATATTGAAAAACCATACGAAAAAGGTGAAGAATTCAGTGTAGAATATGAATTCATCAATCACATGCACTATGAAGAATTAGATCCTAGTATTGTGACGAATGAACATCCAGATACTTGTCTTGAAGAATATGCGCCACACGTTGTATTTACAGATTATTTAAAAGATGTAGTTAAAGAAATCATTGGTGAAGAAACAAATCCTTTATTAAAGGCTAAATTGATTTATGACTATATCACAAGTCATGTCACATATTCGTATGTACGTGCTTACGCGACTTTACCTTGTATTCCAGAATATATCACAACTGGATTGAAAGGGGATTGTGGTTTACAAGCATTGACATTTATTACTCTATGTCGTATTGCGGGCATTCCTGCCACTTGGCAAGCTGGACTTTATACTACACCAGAAACAATTGGCAATCATGATTGGGCCAGATTCTATGTAGCTCCATATGGATGGTTATATGCAGATTGTTCATTTGGTGGAGGATCATATCGTGCCGGAAACTTAGAAAGAAGAGATTTCTATTTTGGATATCTAGATCCATTTAGAACTCCATGTTCATCTAAATTCCAAGGTGCTTTTGTGCCAGCTAAAAACTTCTTGCCAAATGATCCATATGACAACCAAAATGGTGAAATGGAATATGTAGATGAAGCTATTCCAGGAAAATATATTATTAAAGAGACAAAGAATATCGAAATTGCCCTTATGGAGAATAAAAATGCGTAGGCCTATTATCGGTCTAACGTGTAATGAATTGGATAAAGAGAATTTACCTAAACAATTTATCAATGAAGCCTATATTAATAGTGTTATTCGTGGTGGTGGTTGTCCGATGATTCTTCCTATCACAAATGACTATGATACAATTCAAGCTCAAGTTAATCCATTAGATGGATTAATTGTGACAGGTGGAATTGATGTGAATTCTATGATTTATAATGAAAATCCAGAACCTTTACAAGGTAATTCAAGCTTAGATCGTGATTATTATGAAATGCGAGTATTAAAATATGCCAATGAAAAACAGATTCCCATTTTTGGAATCTGCCGTGGCATTCAGATGTTGAATGTCTATTTTAAAGGATCTTTGTATCAAGATTTATCGTATTGTAAAAGAAGTGTCATTAAACATGCGCAACAAGAAAAAAGAGAAAATCCAAGTCATAAGATCCATATTGTAAAGGATAGCTTTTTATATCCTAGCTTAAGTGATGAAGCTTATGTGAATAGTTTTCATCATCAGGCCATCAAAGATTTAGCTCCAAACTTTAAAGTTGTAGCTAAAGCTCCAGATGGCATTATTGAAGCCATTGAACATGAGTCATTACCAATTTATGCCGTACAATTTCATCCAGAAGCATTGTCCCATAAATATGGTGAGATGCAAGATATATTCAATGTCTTTATCAAAAAGTGCGAGGTGAAATAATGCGTATTCAAGAAAACTTAGAAAAATCAAAATATGAGGCAGATGGCAAAATTAGTATTCAAGGAACAACCATTCCTTATCATACAATTTGTGAAGATCATTTCTTTGTAGATGAAGAAAATAATCCAGTCGCATCCATCTTTAGTTATGCCTATTTTAGAAGTGATATACAAGACAATTCTAAACGACCTATTCTATTTATTTATAATGGAGGTCCAGGATGTGCAAGTCTTTGGCTTCACATGGGATTATTTGGTCCTAGAATTGTAAAATTAGATGATGAACTCAATCTTCCTACTGTTCCTCCTTTTGAACTAGAAGACAATCCTCATTGTTTATTAGACTTATGTGATTTAGTCTTTATTGATCCAGTAGGAACAGGTTTAGGTCGTTTGATTCAGGAAAAGGCAAGAAAAGAATTTTATGAAACACATGGTGATGTTCGAAGTGTTTCTAAATTCATTGAACAATTCTTAGCTCGTTACAACCGAAGAAATTCACCAGTATTACTTGCGGGAGAAAGCTATGGTACGGCTAGAAGTGCCCTACTTGCAGGAGAGTTGATGGGTGCAGGTCCTGAAAAGGCCGATACGATGGGCATTAGTGTCAGTGGTATCTTCTTACTTGGAAGTTACTTTATTGAAAAGCTTCCGGTTGAAGCAAGTGCTACCGATTTAATCACAATGGCAGCCACAAATTATTTCCATAATCCAAAGGAAAATATTTCACAAAAAGACTTTATTGATGAAGCCTTTACATTCGCATCCACTGAATATGTCACAGCCTTATTTTTAGGGGATGCTTGTTCAAACAAAGAAGAAATTGCGGATAAACTAGCTTACTATTCTGGTATTGATAAAACATATTGGTTAAGACACCATTTACATATGGATATGCAAAAAGGCTTTGCGCATAAATTATTAGAAGATAAGGGCTTAGCTTTAGGATTCTATGACGGGCGCTATACATGGAATGATGATCCAGAAATCATGGAAGCCAATGTCATTGCGGATGACCCAGCCATGGGACAATATACACCTGCTTTCCAGACTGCCTATGGATTGATGCGCCAAGAATTAAATATCACAAGTGATCGCATCTCAAAAGGCTTAGTCTTTGATGTAAATATGACATGGAATCGTGAATTCAAAACAAGTCCTGCCCAATCCTTAGCTGGATGTATGCGAAGAAACAAACAGATGAAAGTCTTCTTTGCCTCAGGTCTATATGATCTTTGTACAACAGCTGGAAATGCCAGATATTTGGCAACCCATTCCAATCTAGATCAAAATCGAGTTACAATTGGTGAATATCCAAGTGGTCATATGGCTTATCTTGGTAAAGAAAGCTTTGATCTATTAGCCAAGGACATGCGTGCATTCTTTGAAAGCTGTATTTAACACAAAAACCGTCAAGTGACGGTTTCTTTTTTTATTTATTTATACTTTTTCAACATTTCTAACTTAAGATTCAATAACTTTTCACTTAAGTCAACATAATATTCTTGTGGATATACAAAACGTTTGATTTCATCCCAAATTGTAGCTAGTTCCTTTTCACTATATGCACGAATTTCTTCTAGGCTTGGAAGATCATATACTAGCTTACCATCTTTAAAAATTGGCACTAACATATCGCGTACTGTATATGTATTGGCAGGAATCACTTTGTATTTCCAACGTGACATTGGATGATAGATAGTTAGATCTTGGGTTGTATCAATGACTTCATCTTCTAATGTCAATAAATCGGCAATAGCCATACCTGTTTCTTTATCCATGACACGATTTAAATTCTTCATACCTGGATTTGTCACTTTTTCAACATTGTCACTAATTTTGATTTTTGGAATCATATGACCATCTTTTTCAAGTGCCACCATTTTATAAACACCACCAAATACTGGCGAATTTTTTGAACAAATCAAGTTTTCACCAACACCAAACGAATCAATTTTAGCACCTTGTTGATGAATCAAAGATTCAATGACGTACTCATCTAATGAATTGGATACAACAATCTTACAATCTTTCATTCCTGCTTCATCTAACATTTTACGAACTTTTTTAGAAAGATATGCCATATCTCCACTATCAATACGAACACCTTTTAAACGGTATCCATTTGGTTCTAAATAATCCTTAGCTACTTTAATCGCATTCACAATACCTGATTTTAAAGTAGAATATGTATCAATCAATAAAGTACATGCGTCTGGATATGTTTTGGCATAATACATAAATGCATCATATTCGGTATCAAAGCTTTGAATAAATGAGTGAGCCATTGTACCAAGTACAGGTACACCAAACTCTTTTCCTGAATACGTAGTGGCACTTCCTGCACAACCTGCAATATAAGCTGCTCTAGCTCCTAGAATGGCTGCATCAAAGTTATGAGCACGACGTGCACCAAATTCCATAACCGCTCTACCTTCACTGGCTTGTACAATACGACGTGATTTTGTCGCAATCAAAGTCTGGTGATTGATAGCCAAAAGTAATGCCGTTTCTACAAGTTGCGCTTCAATAATTGGCGCTTTTACACGAACTAATGGTTCATGAGGAAATACAAGTGTTCCTTCTGGAATCGCATAAATATCTCCAGTAAAACGAATGGTTGATAGATATTCTAGAAAATCTTCACTAAATTGATTTAATGAGCGCAAATAATCAATATCTTCTTTTTCAAAATGTAAATTAGAAACATAGTCTACAACTTGTTCCAAGCCTGCAAATACACAATATCCCCCGTCATCCGGATTTTTACGATAGAATAAGTCAAATACGACTTCTTTGTCTTTATTATCATTAAAATAACATTGACTCATTGTTAGTTCATAAAAGTCCATGACTAAACTTAAATTTCTCTTATCTTTCATTTTATAATCTTTACTCCCTTACTTCAGAAACAACTTGAATACCATTCATTTCCATCATTCTAAATGCGACATCATTCCAGAATGTAGCTTCATGTATTTCTGGTATATGATAGGTTTCTGTACAGTTTTCAACCACGACAATACGATATTCATTCATATTGTGTTCATTCAACCATGTGTTTAAGCTCAATACGAAATGAAGAACACAAAGATCTGTACAACATCCCGTCACAATTATATCACGATAATACTTCAAATCTGAATTTAGAAACCCTTCAAATTCTGGTGCCATAAATGTATTCGTACTGTTCTTTTTAATGACGTGTTTCACAAATGGCTTTAAAGAATCTACTACTTCAGCTTCTTCACTGCCAATTACACAATGCGTTGGAAACGAATTGAATTCACGCGTCTTTGGTGGATGTGAATCACATACAAAGACATTATTGCAGTCTAAGCTTGTTAATAGATTTTCAATATTCTTTTCCACATTGCCAATGACTTCATCGTGTAAGGGTCCTATATTCACAAAGCCTTTGATCATATCGACCACAAATACTACGGGATCATTTAATTCATTTTTTTGAATGGATTTATAATTATTTTTTTCTAAACGTGCCATATATACCTCTAAATGAAAATAAGAGTTCTACGCAGAACTCTTATTCTTCAACTTCTTTGTTTGTTTTAAATTCCTTTAATTTTTCTTCAAGCGTTGATTTGAATTCTGGATTTGCCTTAATGTAAGCTTTGGCAGCCTCTTTACCCTGACCAATTTTTTCTCCTTCATAACTGAACCATGCCCCTGCTTTTTTTACAATATTGGCATCGACACATAAATCTAATAGTTCACTAATGTAAGAAATTCCTTCGCCATACATAATTTCTAATACGGCAGACTTAAATGGAGGTGCTACCTTATTCTTAACAATTTTAACTTTTACTTTGTTTCCAACAATATCTGTACCATTTTTAATGGCATCCGCCTTACGAATATCCACACGAACAGAAGAGTAGAATTTTAATGCACGGCCACCCGGAGTTGTTTCTGGATTTCCATAAATAACACCTACTTTTTCACGAAGCTGGTTGATAAAAATAGCTGTACAATCATTTTGATTCATTGCTCCGGCAAGCTTACGCATTGCCTTTGACATCATACGAGCTTGTAATCCAACTTGATTATCACCCATTTCACCATCTAATTCAGCTTGTGGAACTAAAGCTGCAACACTATCCACGACAACCAAATCAACAGCTCCACTTTCAACAAGCATCAACATAATGTCTAAACCTTGTTCCCCAGAATCTGGCTGAGATAAAATCAACTCATCAATGTTGACACCTAAATTTTTTGCGTATACTGGATCAATCGCGTTTTCCGCATCAATAAAGGCTGCACGACCACCCTTTTTTTGAACTTCTGCAACGGCATGTAAAGCAAGTGTTGTTTTACCACTTGATTCTGGACCAAAGATTTCAATAATTCTTCCCTTTGGATATCCACCGATACCTAAAGCATCATCCAATAATAAACTTCCAGAAGGAATGGGTTCAATATCTACGGCTGCTCTATCCCCTAATTTCATGACAGAACCTTTACCATATTCCCTTTCGATTTCTGTTAGTACATCACTTAAAAGTTTATCTTTATTTGTTTCTACTTTTTCTTTTGGCATATATTCTCCTTTTGAATTGTTTGTATCAATATATCTATCATTTGACAAACAACATGCTCTCTTACATCATTTCTAGATAGACCTGTACATTGAAAACCATATACACGAACCGCTTTTTTAGAAGCAATAGCACAATAGACTCTTCCTGCTGGTTTTTCTTCCCAGGCACTCGGACCTGCGTTGCCCGTAAAAGACACACAATAATCCACATCCATAATTTCTCTTGTGTTTTTGGCCATGGCATAGGCACACTCTTCACTAATTACACCATAATTTTGAATTAAGTTCACATCCACATGAGCTAATACACTTTTCATTGGTGTAAAATAAGTCACTAAACCACCTTTTAAAATAGCACTTGCCCCAGGAATTGAAGCAATCGTACTCGTAAATAGGCCAGCCGTTAGACTTTCACAGCTAGAAATAGTCAAATGATTTTCTGTACATAAAGAAACAAGTTGTTTTGCCTCAGTCATTACATAGTCTCCAAAACGTATTTTTTCAATTGGTTGAAATAAATCCATCCACTATATAAAGAAGCCACTGTTGCTGCCCACAACAATATTTGGTCCATACAAATACCCATATAGACAAACGGCCAATCTTTCAATAACAAGAATACAAGTGCAAACATTTGTAGTACTGTCTTTAGTTTTCCAAAAATACCTGCACTTACAACTTCACCAGAATTAGCTGCGCTCATTCGTAAGCCATCAACAATCAAGTCTCTTGCGATCATAAGTAATACCGCAATCACATTGGCTTGATGAAAATAAACCATCAAGATCAAAACTGTGTTCACTAACATCTTATCTGCGATAGGATCTGCAAATTTTCCAAAAGAAGTAATCCAATTGTTCTTTCTTGCTAACATTCCATCAAAGAAATCTGTAATACTCGCAACCGCAAAAATCACAAATGCGATCACATCACGTAGTGCAAGACCACTTGCTTCATCTATAACACCAATAGTCGGGTCCATACATAAATATACAGCCACAACAACAGGAACTAATAAAATTCTAATAATTGTTAGTCTGTTCGGTATATTCATCTTGGCCATAAGTTACATCCTCCCCTTGTGCATATAGATTTTCATCTGTGTAACCATAATCATAATCGTAATCATAGTCACTATCCTCATATTCCGTTTCATCTTCTTCAACAGGTTTTTGGTATCCCTTACCAATTTGTAGTGTGATAACGGCAGGCTCACCCTGCTTCCAACCCTCTTTATCAAAAGAAATTTCTTTTCCATCAATAGAAATACTGTTATCTGAATATGTCTCAATACTAATTTCAAAAGTACAATCATCGGATAATTCCAAGCTCTGATTGAATGTACCCGTATATACTTTTGAAGTGTCATTGATTGTTTCATCATTCTTTTTCAAAGTAATTTTTGTCTTTGTCGGTAACGTAATACTTAAATCCAATGTTTTTACATCCGATTGAATATTCGAAAGCTGATATGCGTTGGTTTCACCGCTAATTTTATTAACAACTAAAGCCTGAGCCTCTTTAGCTTTTTTACGCTGGTTTGCGAGTTTATTTGTCTCCTGTTCCTTTTTAGACAATTGCTCTTCACGAAGCTCTTGCTGCGTTGCTAGTTTTTGATTTGAAATCGAACGCAATCCCACATTGACCAAGGATAAAACTCCTAATCCAATGATTCCAATCAGGACAAGCATTTTGATGATCTTCGTCTGGTTTGCGTTCAATGAAGAACTTGTTCTACTGACATGTTTTTGAAACCATCCTAAAGATGATTTTTTCTTTTTCTTAGTCGTCTTTTTTGTCTTTTGAACACTCGCCATTTGTTCAACCATACGCCTTTGTGCCATAGTTAAAGCCATGTCTCTTTGATGCGCAAATTCATTGACATCCACATCAACTTCATCTGAAATAGCCTGCCAATTTACGCCAATCGCATCCGAATAGGCATGCACAAAATAGCGAACGAAAGATAGGTCATCGGAGAAAACATCAAGGTTGTGTTCTTCGATTGCTTGTATATATTGAGGCGCTAAACGCGTCTGATTTGAAACATCCTGAATGGAAAGTTTTAGGTTTGTTCGACGTTCTTTTAAGATGTGATAATAAGCCACTAAAACTCCCCCTTTGAAGTTTATTATAACAAATTCAAAGCAAGAATACCACGATGTGCTATAATTATTTACGAAAGGATGAATGAAATGTCACAACTTAATTTTTCAATCGGAACATTTTCTCAATGCATGAGTTTCTCTCCACAAAATATTAAAATCGATAATTTTGAAGACTACACACTCTATTGTATTGACTGTGAAAATGTTCAACAATTTGACACAAACACACTAAAAGCCACTAGTCCTAGCGTCTTCTTTTTCTTTGGAAACTTTGAAAAAATAGGGCAAAAGTGCTGGCAGCAAATCTTTGCGATTGCGAAGGATTTCCCAAATTCTTATTGTTTCAATACACACCAAAGCCAAAAGAATTTTGCGGACATCTATTGTGCTACTTTACTTGGACAAATTGTTGCCAATATAGTCCCTAAAAAAATTCTTCTTGTCACAAATGATCAAGGATTTCAAGGTATTAAACAAGCCTTGTTGTTCCAAGGAAAAGATATCGACATTGAAATCTTACAGACAAGAGACCCGTTCTTGTTGCCTTTAAAGGAAGAAACGCCTAAGTCTCAACCAAAACAGACACAAAAACAAAAAAAACAAACAAATACCTCAAAGCCAAATGAAGCAAGTGATGAAGAAGTAATAGAAGCATTAAAGAAATATCCAAAAATCAATACCCGCTATGCATCTATTGATGATTTAAGTAAGTATTTAATGCCCATCTTAGCAAACAAACAAAAGAAGTGTAAACTTTCCAAATGGATTGAGAGTGACTACGCAAAAAAAGTTGGGCGCTATAAAAAAGATTCGAAAGGAAAATATTATAAATTAAAATGATAAAAACAATATATTTAGCTGGAGGCTGCTTTTGGGGTGTGCAGCACTATTTCGATCAGTTTGATGGTATTCTAAAGACGACCGTTGGCTATGCGAATGGTAATAGTGAAAGCCCAAAATATAAAGATGTGAAAGCAGGACTTACAGGTCATGCAGAAACATTAGAAATCCAATATGATGACAACGTGATTTCACTTTCTAAAATTTTAGACTTATACTTTGACATTATTGATCCAGTATCCGTCAATCAACAAGGTGAAGATATTGGCATTTCCTATCGTACAGGCATTTATTATTTGGATGAGGCCGATTTAAAAACAATCCAAACGAAATACAATGAAATTCAAGAGAAATATGATTCAGCTCTAGCGGTCGAAGTTGAACCATTAAGAAACTTTTTTAACGCAGAAGAATACCATCAAAAATACCTGGATAAAAATCCAGGTGCCTATTGTCACATTCCTGCATCAAAATTTAAGAAGGGACTTTAATTAGCCCCTTCTTTTATTGTGCAATCTAAGAACACTCGTGACTTTAGCTATGAGATGAATTAGATTGACAGATGTTAGATAAATAATTTAAAAATAAATCATAAATATAGTGCTTTAAATATATACATATGTTATAATATTGATGAGGGAAAACATATGGAAGTTGTTAAAGGAAGAGGCTATGTCTATTCAATAC
>OFMQ01000051.1_pt1 | contig 91122 bp, 79 predicted proteins | sample 1541851 | NCBI WGS metagenome assembly OFMQ01 (sample SAMN04209227, study PRJEB22552) | human gut metagenome | biome: gut; material: feces | host: Homo sapiens | place: USA: Oklahoma | reverse complement strand
GTTTTCTTTGGGCAACTTCTTCCCGGCGGCTCGACACGGCGCTTCTTTGCGCAGCTAAGAAGCGTGGGGTCGAAATCAAACAAGCTGGCAGGCTTCTGCCAGTTTAAAATGGCGCTCGCGCCACGGCAAAAACTTTGTTAACAAATTACTTGATAATAGAAGGAGAAACACAATGGGTATCTATGAAGAACTGCAAGCGCGCGGGCTGATCGCACAGGTGACCAACGAGCCGGAAATTCGCGAAATGGTCAATAACGGCAAAGCCACGTTCTATATTGGCTTCGACCCCACGGCGGACTCGCTGCACGTCGGCCATTTCATGGCACTTTGCCTCATGAAGCGGCTCCAGATGGCGGGAAATCGCCCCGTCGTCCTCGTTGGCGGCGGCACAGGCTATATCGGAGACCCCTCCGGCCGGTCGGACATGCGCTCGATGATGACGCCGGAGATCATCCAGCACAACTGCGACTGCTTCAAAAAGCAGATGGAACGCTTCATTGACTTCGGTGAAGGCAAGGCCATCATGGTCAATAACGCGGACTGGCTGCTGAAGCTCAACTATGTCGAGCTGCTGCGAGACGTTGGCGCATGCTTCTCGGTCAACAACATGCTGCGTGCCGAGTGCTACAAGCAGCGCATGGAAAAAGGTCTGAGCTTCCTCGAGTTCAACTACATGATCATGCAGTCGTATGATTTTTACTACCTGTTCCAGCATTACGGCTGCAACATGCAGTTCGGCGGCGACGACCAGTGGTCGAACATGCTCGGCGGCACGGAGCTCATCCGCCGCAAGCTCGGCAAGGACGCGCACGCGATGACCATCACGCTGCTCATGAACTCCGAGGGCAAGAAGATGGGCAAGACCGCGAAGGGCGCTGTCTGGCTCGACCCCAATAAGACGACGCCGTTCGAGTTCTACCAGTACTGGCGCAATGTGGGCGACGCGGACGTGCTCAAGTGCATTCGTATGCTGACGTTCCTGCCGCTTGAGCAGATCGACGAAATGGACAAGTGGGAAGGCAGCCAGCTCAACCGCGCGAAGGAAATTCTCGCCTATGAGCTCACGAAGCTCGTCCACGGTGAGGAGGAAGCTGTGAAGGCGGAGGCAGCGGCCAAGGCGCTCTTCGCGGGCGGCAGCGACGACTCCAACATGCCGACCACCGAGCTCACGGAAGACCAGCTCACCGATGGCAAGATTGCCATTCTTGATCTGATGCTCGCATGCCAGCTCATTCCCTCCAAGGGTGAAGGACGCCGTCTTGTCCAGCAGGGCGGCGTGATGGTGAACGAGGAGAAGGTCGAGTCCATCGACGCGTCCTACACCGCCGAGCAGCTCAAAGAAGGCCTGAAGATCCGCAAGGGCAAGAAGGTCTACCACAAGGCGCTTCTCAAGTAAATATCCCGAGTTCTCCCGTACATGCTTTGTGCGGGGGAACTTCTTCTTTTCAGAGCGGAAAAAATATGCTATACTGGTCCTGCGCCTCATAAGATAGCTTGAGGTGATGGCAATGAAAAAAGCGGCGGTTTATGCGGTTTGTGCCGTGCTGGCGCTGGCGGTTCTTCTCGTGTGCGGCTATTCGGCAGGAATGCTCTCGAGAACCGCGCCCGCGTTTTCAGACAACAATCCGGTCACCGTGGTCATTGACGCGGGACACGGCGGAGAAGACGGCGGCGCGAGCAGTAAATCCGGGGTTTTAGAGAGCACGATCAATCTCGAAATCGCGGGAATCACGAACGATCTGCTGCGCTTTGCGGGTGTGCGGACAGCGATGGTGCGGACGCAGGACGTGTCGGTCTACACCGAGGGCGGCAGCATCCAGCAGAAAAAGGTTTCCGACCTCAAAAACCGCGTGAAGCTCGTCGAATCCACGCCAAACGCGCTGCTTTTAAGCATCCACCAGAACTTTTTCCCGGAGACCAAATACCACGGCGCGCAGGTGTTCTATGCGAAAACGCTGGGAAGCGAGGCCTTAGCAGAGCAGCTGCAAGCGACGCTCCGCGCCTGTGTCGACCCAAGCAATCACAGGCGAGCCAAACCGTCGCAGTCCGTCTATCTGATGGACAAAATCTCCTGCATGGGCGTTCTGGTCGAGTGCGGCTTTTTATCGAACGAGCCGGAGGCGGAGCGACTCACACAAAAGGACTATCAGCAGCAATTATCTGCCGCGATTTGCGGCGCGCTCTGCGCCTATTTAGAAACAGAAGGGGACAGCCAATGAAGGCAAAAAGCGTATTTATCTGCAACCAATGCGGCAACGAAACGCCAAGATGGCAGGGCCAGTGCCCGGCCTGCGGTGCGTGGAACAGCATTGTGGAATTTGAAGACAAGAAGCCCGCGGCAAATAAGGCATCCAGCGGGACGAAGCTGGCCGCAAGTAAACCTAAAAAGCTCCGCGAGCTGGACGCGTCCGACCGGCAGATTCGGTTCTCGACGGGGCTCGGCGAACTCGACCGCGTGCTGGGAGGCGGCGGGGTAAAGGGATCGCTTGTCTTAGTCGGCGGCGCGCCCGGCATTGGCAAATCAACGCTGTTGCTGCAAATCTGCGCGTATCTCGGAAAATCGCAGAAAATTTTGTATGTTTCCGGCGAGGAATCCGAGCAGCAGCTCAAAATGCGCGCCGACCGGCTGCGGGTGGAGAGCGAGAACCTATATGTCTTGTCGGAAACCGACCTCGACGAAATACTCAGCGCGTTCGGCGAGGTAAACCCCGACATTCTGATTGCGGACTCGATTCAGACGCTTTTTACGCCCGATAATACGTCCGCACCCGGCTCTGTGTCGCAGGTCAAGGACTGCACGATGCGGCTGATGCACCTGGCGAAAAGCACCGGGACGAGCGTTTTTGTCGTGGGTCACGTCAACAAGGAGGGCGCGATCGCGGGGCCGAAGGTCCTGGAGCACATGGTCGACTGCGTGTTGTATTTTGAAGGCGAGCAGACGATGGGGTACCGGATTTTGCGCGCGGCCAAGAACCGCTTCGGCTCGACAAATGAGATCGGCGTGTTCGAGATGGATGAAGAAGGACTGCGCGAGGTGCCGAATCCATCGGAAATGCTGCTTTCCGGACGGCCTTTGAACGCGCCCGGGACCTGCGTGGCCTGCGCGATGGAAGGGACAAGGCCGGTGCTTGCCGAGGTGCAGGTGCTCGTCAGCCGGACAAGCTTCAACGTTCCGCGCCGGACAAGCAACGGCTTCGATTTCAACCGCGCGAATTTATTGCTTGCCGTCACGGAAAAGCGCGGCGGGCTGAACATCTCGATGTGCGACGCATATGTAAACGTCATTGGCGGCTTATATCTGGATGAGCCTGCGGCGGATCTGGCGCTCGTTCTGGCCGTTGCATCGAGCCACCGTGATACGCCGATTGACCCCAAGACGCTTGCCATCGGCGAGGTGGGACTCACGGGCGAGGTCCGCGCGGTCACGTCGATGCAGCAGCGGCTCACAGAGGCGGCCCGGCTCGGCTTTACGCGCTGCATCATCCCGCGGCACTCGACAAAGCAGCTGCAAGTGCCCGATGGGCTGGAGCTCATCCGCGTGAGAAATATCCGGGAAGCCATTGAAATGGCGCTTTAAAAGGGGAGGAACAACGATGGAGGCTAGAAAACTGCTGGACGCTCTGCATGTGGCAGAAAAGCTCAAGGACGAAACAAGGCACTGCACGACGACAAAGGGTGCGCCCGAGAATGTGGCCAGTCACAGCTGGCGCATGGCGCTGATGGCGTATTTCATGACGGATGAGTTTCCCGCGCTCGACATGGACAAGGTCATCAAAATGTGCCTGATTCACGACCTTGGCGAGTGCTTTACGGGCGATATTCCGACGTTTCAGAAGACGCAGGCGGATGAGGACCGGGAAACGAAGTTGCTCAGCGATTGGGTGAAGAGCCTCCCGGAACCGTTCGCATCGCAGATGACAGCGCTGTACGCGGAAATGGACGCACTCGAGACGCCGGAAGCGAAGCTCTACAAGTCGATTGACAAGCTGGAGGCTGTCATTCAGCACAACGAATCGCCGATTTCTACGTGGGAGCCGCACGAATACGAGCTGAACCGGACATATGCGACCGATATTGTTCAGTTTTCGGACTATCTAAAGGTGCTGCGGGCGGAAATTTTAAAGGATACAAACGACAAAATTGCGGCGGGGAAGTGACCCCGCTGCTTTTTAACGCCTCCAATCTACATTTGTAAACTTTTTCTCTAATTCAGTTGACAATCGTAGACTTATGTGATAATCTGAGACTACAGACGTAGACAGAGGAGGAACACACGATGGACTACAAGCTCAACGCCAGCGAATGGCGGGTCTTGCAGGCACTTTGGGGACACGCGCCCCAGACGCTCATGCAGCTCGTCTCCAATTTGCAGCGCTCAACCGATTGGTCGGCCAGTACAATCAAGACGCTTATCTCGCGCATGACGGACAAGGGCGTTCTGCGCTTTGAAGGGGAGCGCCCGCGGCTTTATTATCCCGCGATCCAGAAGCAGGACGCGGCATATTCCGAGACGCAGCAGCTTCTTTCGCGCGCGTTCGGCGGGAATTTCGGGCTTCTCATGAGCAATTTTATCGACAACGCGAAGCTTTCCAAAAACGATCTCGAAGAGCTCTACGACATGCTCAAACAGGCGGAGGAGGGCTTATGAGACAGCAGATTCTGGAGGTTCTCATTTCGTCCTCCGTGCTCATTCTGGCGCTGGCGCTTTTGCGGATTCTGCTTCGCGGAAAGATCAGCCCGCGGCTGCAATTTGGGCTGTGGCTTCTTGTTGCGGTGCGGCTGCTGGTTCCGGTTTCGCTCGGGCAGAGCCCCGCAAGCGTGATGAACTATGTACCGGAGCAGCAGATGTCTGAAATTCTGGAAGACGCGTCCATTCCGGCGCAGGTTCCGCAGCAAGTGACCGCGCTGCCCGTGGAAGGGACGGCATTTACAGACGAAGTATTGCCTGCGGAAGCATCCCAGACGGCGACGGAAGCGCCGACCGCTTCAGAGGATTTGGCAGAGGAAAGCGCCCGGTTCAGGCCCGCGCCGATTACGATTTGTTATTTTGTCTGGGGCATTGGCGCGGCGCTTGCGCTCATCGTTATGCTGGGGCAGAACGCGGTTCTGGCCGCTCGATTGAAGCGAAACCGGGCGCGGCTGGAGGTGCCGGAGTGCAAAAAATCGGTTTACATAACAGAAATTTTGCCGTCTTCCTGCTTATTTGGCCTCTTCCGTCCAGCGATTTATATCACGCCGCAGGCCTTGAATGCGGACGGAACACCCAATACCTACGTGCTGCTCCACGAGCGGACGCACTATCGGCAGCGGGACCACATCTGGTGCGCGCTGCGGCTGCTGCTTCTGGCCATGTACTGGTTCGACCCGTTTGTGTGGCTTGCTGCGCGGCTGTCTAAAATCGACTGCGAACTGGCCTGCGACGATCTGGCGCTGCGGGGCTTGCAGGACAGCGCGCGCATTGCCTACGGACGAACGCTTCTCGACCAGATCTCCATCAAACGCGCACCCATGCAGGCGGTGCTCTGCGCGACAACGATGGTCTCCGGGAAGAAAACGCTCCGTGCGCGGATTCGCCTGATTGCGAAAAAGCCGAAGATGACAGCTGTCACCCTGATGCTCGTTGTTGGCGTGTGCCTGCTGCTGGCCGCCTGCACGTTTACGAACAGTGCCGCAGACCATACAGCGTCCACACCCAATCTTCTTCCTCCTTTGGTTCAGGTTGATGGTACCCTCTATCAGCTGACAAATGAAAACCTTGCGCCGGAGGACGCGGTGCGCGTGGTTCGCACGGGCACCATCAAGCATCAGCTGGACGATGGAAAAACGCCGAACCGGGACGATCAGGCCAATTTCTCCGGAAAGGGCTGGGAATACGGTGTTCTGGATGGACAGCTGGTGATTGAGGACCAAAACGGCAATTGGATGTATACGCTCGTGAACCTTCCAAACGACGAGGTACATGCGGCGATTTTGCGCGAAACAGCGCCAAATCCGATCGTGGACTGCGACTTTAGTCCTTGCAGGCTCGGAACCATTGTCACGGCAAAGCGAACGAACGAGGACGCAAGTTTAGACGCAATTTTGATGCTGGCGCAGAAGGTGGACGGTGAGATTCAGGTTACGCAGATGGAAACGGGACACGTGGACGATGGCGCAGGCTACGGCGTGTTCCAGACCCAGATGGCTGGGCAGACCATTGTCTTCGGCCTTGCCGACCGGCGCATGCGCGAAACCGGTTCCGGTGAGATGACAAGTGTCAACTTTAACTCCGTTATGCTTCGCTTCACGGAAGGAAGCGTCAGTTCTTCGCTTGCCGCCTCGCCCGGAGAGACGTTCCAGATTGGCACCTACGGCGATGCTGAGATTACTTCTGTTCGATTGGCGCTCGGGCAGAAAGGAGATGTTGCAATCTTCACGGACATCCCCGCTCCCGGGGAAGACCGGCTTGCTACGATGACGCTCGGCGAAAACTGGGCGGAAACGACGCAGGAGACTTCCGACGAGCCCACGCTCACAGCTGAAGAGGAAGAAGCCATCCGGACGGCGGTCTATGACAAGTTCGAAACGGCGCTCTGGGTGCTGACCTCGGAGGACGAGGCGCGCACCTTTACCGGCGCGGATTCGCGCAAGAACGGCATGGTCGGGAACTTCCCGCACTACTACGGCGCGATTGCGGATTATTTCGTCGCGACCGGAACGCCGCCGGTTGCTGACCGGACGTGGGCGCAGCAGGTGGTCGACGATAAAATCCTGAAGCTGACCATCTGGGAAGCGTCTTCGCAGGAGGAGGTCGTTCAGCATCTTTATTACTCGCTCGAAACCGGGACGCTCTGCGGCATGCGGCAGGAGCCGGAGCTTACGACCGACATGTCCATCGGCGTTGGTATTACCACCGACTACGCGGACGAAGATTTTGTCGTGTTCCACGGCTATTTTGGCCTCTTTGTCTACGATTTGCAGCAAAGCCGCATGGCGCTCGCCTTAGACCCCGGCACGGCGTTCGGCACGAACAATATGCAGGGCAGCTCCGGCTACATGGTGTCTGCCTACAAGGACGGCGATGCGGTCAAGGTCATTGCGACATTCTACGATAGTATGCAAGGCATGCTTTCGCCGGTCTCTTACTACTATGACACGGCGGCAGGCAGCCTTACGTTCTCGCCGACTGCGCTTCCGAACGGCATTGAGGCAGCGTCTCCCGCGCACGAGGTTGCGCTTGCAGACAAGATCGCAGATTTAACGTATTCCGACGGCGAAACGACGTGGAAGCTCTTTGACGGCTGGAAATTCGGCGCTCAGGCGGACGCAAAGGCCGTACCCTTGACCGCTCCTGAAAAGGACGCGTCCCAGGTCACAGAGGACGACTTCTATGATGTTTTCTGGGAGCTTGACCGCGATTCGATGCAAACGTATCTGGACGAACACCCGGAGACGCTCGCAAACGGCTGGGCTGGCATCAACATCAACGAATCCGGCCTCAATCAGTCCGGGACGAGCATCCGGACGACGATGGGCGAGCAGGTGCTGGCCGTGAATTTCCGGGAAAAGGTGCTGCTCGTGCGCGTGGAAGGGGAAAAATACCGGGGCGTTCTGGCGGTCGCGAAGGTCCCGGCGCGCTTGAGCGTTGAAATGTCGGAGGGGCTCGGTAGCTACGGCCAGACGGTCGGGGAGATTGCTGAAGCGCACGGTGGGCTGTTGTCCATGACCTGCAACGGCTTTCTTGACCCGGACGGGCAGGGGAATGGCGGCGATTTAGCGGGCTTTGCGATGAGCGACGGCGTGGCTTACGGTGCGCATTACACGTACACGGACGATTTCCCGTATGCCAGATTCGAAATTTTGACGGACAACACTGTCTGCATCCGCCGCTCGGACGAGGAGGTTCGTGCAGACTGCCGCGACGCGACGGAGTTTAACCCCGCGCTCATCATCGACGGCGTGATCTTCCAGAGCAGTTACTGGACGAGCGAAGCGCCGCGCGCATGCATCGGGCAGTCCGGCAGGGGAGAAATGCTGCTGCTCGTCATTGAAGGGCGCATGCTGGATGACGGCATTCTCGGCACCAGCGTCAATGAATGCTCCGCCATTTTGGCGCGGCACGGCGCGGTGCAGGCCATGAACGTCGACGGCGGCACGAGCGCGATCCTGTGGTACGACGGGCAGTGCGTCACGCGCTGCTGCAATTTGGCGCTTCCTAGCGGACGTGCGCTTCCAAATGCATTCGTCTATCACAAGCGTACAGACTGAGAAATAAAAAACGAAGGATGGAGCGGCTTGCGTCATCCTTCGTTTTTCATATGATTCGTAGTTGTTTTACAGCATGAAAAGGGGACGGGCAGAGTTGTCCACCCCTACGGGTTCTTTAATATTCGATTTCCTGATTTGCGGGCGTCTCCAGAAGCTCTGGATTTTCAAGGAGCGTTCGAAGAAGCCGGATGGTCTTGGAATAATAGTATCCGTCGGCAAGGCGCTCGTCGATGGTAAGGCCCAAGTCCAGCATCTCGTGCATTTCATATGTACCGTCTGCTTTGAAGACCGGGCGCAGGGACTTTTCGCCGATGATGCAGAACACCGAGCATGTGCCCCAGTTCGTCAGGTGATGGTAGCCGCTGTGGAGCTTGATCGAGCCAAGGTTTGAGATGACGACCGTGCAGTAATAGGGGTCGGTCTCGATGATCGATGCGGGGATCCAGCCGTGGACATCGAGTCTCGTGAGAAGCCAGACGATGAATTTGCCAAGGAAGCGCGGCATGCGGTTAAAGATATCCATGAAGTCCGTCGAGGTGTCGGTCTTCGTCATGTCCTTGCAGTCCATGATCTGGTGCCGGAGGTCTTCGTGGATGGTATCAAGCGTCGATTCATCCTTGCCGCGCACAACCGCGAGCGCCTCGGCCGCTTCGTCCGCAAACTGCTTTTTGACCACGAACGACGCAGACACACCGTTTCTCTGGTAGAAGTTCTTGTTGGCGATAAAGCGGTTCATCTTCGGGCGGAGCGTGATCGTCTTGATGAGCGCGGCAACGATGATGTGGAACATCGTGTAGGGGAAGTCGGGATGCCCCGCATTTTTCTTCTCCAGATACGCGTTCATATTGGTCAGATCGATCGTCTCGGAGAGATAGGCCTCGTTGTCACAGCGGTTGGGATAGATGATTGGCGTAATAAAATGCATACCATCGAGATCGCGCAGCAGTACGCCGTCCTTCCGATCGCCGAAGCGGCGCTTCGTGGTTTTTTCCATATTCTTTTCACACACCTTTTTCTTGTTCTGACGAAAATCGCCAGTCGACCTCTATAGAATACCAAATATAGACCGGAAATGCAAGTATTCCTCCAATATTCCGTATTTTCCGGTATCTGTACAAATTGCACAAAATCAAACTGGCATTTTTCGACTTCTTTCAGGGATTTAACGCTTGACATCAGTAAAGTACGAGATTATAATGGGCACATCAAAAAACGAAGGGGGCGCACGAGATGAAGCGTTACGAAATGGCTCAGATGAATCAGTCGAACCGTACCGATGCAGCTGCGTGCGCACCGGCTTGTTCTTGCGCTCGCAAGGCATCCGCATCCCATGTTATCTGCTTGGACGCTGCCATTCTGGCCGTGTCCATTTTTATTTGCCTGCTTATGAACCTTACCGTACTGGTAGGGCTTGCGGCGCTTGTACTTCTTGTGCTTGTCGTACGCATTATGCAGCAACTGAATATGGCAAAAAGCAGAAATGCGTTGGATGCTTCCAACGGGGTGCGCGATGCGGCCTAGGAAGAATCAAAGGTAAGCGGCTTTGCTTTTTGCAGAGCCGCTATTGTTTTGACTATGGCCCTTCGTTGAGACAAAAAACTGATTTCATGCTGTCGCGTACAGCTGAAAAATATTTCGCAAATGAGGTAAGAAATGATGAAGAACATGAAGAAGTTATTCTGCTTCGCGCTGGCAGTCGTCATGCTGCTGAGCGTTATGGCAGGCTGCGCGGCCAAGACCGAGCAGGGCTCCAGCACCACACAGGCAAGCGAATCCACCGCATCCACCGAGACCGCATCCACCGAGACCGCTTCCAATGAATCTGCTGACGCTTCCGATGCAGCCGCGACCGACGGCGAGATCGACATTGCGTTCATCGGCAACACCACCGGTGACTACGCACAGTACGGCATTCCTGTCCGCAACGCTGTGATGTTGTACTTCGACCAGCTGAACGCTGCCGGCGGCATCAACGGCAAGAAGGTTGTTGTCAAGGAATATGACGACAAGGGCGACGGCGTCGAGGCTGTCAACGCTTACAACCTTGCCAAGGAAAACGGCATCACCGCTGTCATCGGCTCTGTTCTGACCGGCGCGACCATCGGCCTTGCCGACGCGACCTATGAAGACAACATGCCCCAGATTACCGCTTCCGCTACCGCAACCGGCGTAACGGTTATGGAAGACACCGGCGAGGTCCGCACGAACGTGTTCCGTGCCTGCTTCATCGATCCGTTCCAGGGTCAGAAGATGGCGGATTACGCCGTTGAAAAGCTGGGCGCCAAGACCGCCGCGATCTTCTACGAAACCGGCAGTGACTACTCCGAAGGTCTGAAGAACGCATTCGTCGTTGAGGCCGAGCGCATGGGTCTTGAAATTGTCGACACCGAGGCGTTTGCTACCGGCGACAAGGACTTCAAGGCACAGATGACTAACATTGCTTCCAAGAACCCCGACATTGTCTTCTGCCCGATCTATTACGGTGAGGCTGGTCTTGCTATCCAGGCTGCCCGTCAGGCAGGCTGCACCGCCACCTTCCTCGGCGGCGACGGCTTCGGCTCCGTCAAGGATTATGCTTCTGCAGAAGAACTCGAAGGCAGCGTCTACTGCTCTGGCTACGCGCCCGGCACCGAAGACGTTGCACAGTTCGAAAAGGACTACTGCGAGACCTTCGGCGTGGAAGAAGTCCCCAATATGTTTGCGCCTCTTGCTTACGATGCATCCATGATCATGGCTTACGGTCTGAAGGCTGCGGAAGACGCCGGCCTCGAGGCTGGTACGGACGAGTACAAGCAGGCTGTCATTGACGCCATCAAGACCATGGACGGCGTGAAGGGCATTACCGGTACTTATTCCTTCGACTCCGACAACAACCCCATCAAGTCCGTTGCGATCATTGAGCTGACCGGCGGCGAGGAAGTCTTCAAAGAAATGTTCTAAGTTTTGACCCGGCACGGTTTTTTGAGAGGGGAGCGCAAGCTCCCCTCCCAAAGGCCGTTTTCCGGACGTCCGATGGGTGCTCCTATATTTAGTGTATAGAGACAGCCATCGGATGTCCGAAAGATGAAAGAAAGGAAAGAAAGCTCATGAGTTTGTTTGTTTCCCAGCTGTTTAACGGCTTGCAGACAGGTTCTGTGTATGCGCTGGTGGCCCTTGGCTACAGCATGGTCTATGGTATCATCCTGCTTCTGAACTTTGCCCACGGCGACATCATCATGGTCGGCGCGTATACCGCGTTCTATGCCATGACTGCGTTCCACCTGCACCCGATTCTCTCCGTTGTTCTGGCTGTTGTCACAAGTACGCTGCTTGGCGTTGTGATTGAGAAGGTTGCTTATACGCCTCTTCGCTCGGCGCCCCGTCTTTCGCTTCTGATCACAGCTATCGGCATTTCGTTCCTGCTTGAAAACGGTGCGCAGCTTCTGTTCGGCGCTGACACCAAGAGCATGGACACGCTTGTTCCCGGCAATGTGTCGTTCGGCTCCGTCACGATCAGCTATACTGCGATCTTGACCATCATCGTCGCTGTCATCGCGATGGTCGCATTGACGCTCCTTGTCCAGAAAACGAAGCTCGGCAAGGCGATGCGCGCGGTCTCTGAGGATATGGGTGCGGCGCAGCTGATGGGCATCAGCCTCAACAAAACGATCTCATTTACATTTGCGGTCGGCTCGGCGCTTGCCGGTATCGGCTCAGTTCTGTATCTTTGCGCGTATTCCCAGGCATCGCCCACGATGGGCTCGATGCTCGGCCTGAAGGCGTTCGTCGCGGCCGTTCTTGGCGGCATCGGCTCGATTCCCGGTGCAATGATCGGCGGCTTTGCCATTGGTCTTCTCGAAGCGCTCGTCGCGGCGGTCGGTCTTTCCGTCTGGAAGGACGCAGTCGTGTTTGCAATTCTGATCGTGGTGCTACTCGTAAAGCCGTCCGGCATTATGGGTCATCCGGTCACGGAGAAGGTCTGATGGGGGAGGTAACGATATGAAAACAAGATCGAAAATCCGGATCCCCATGCCGGCGCGATATGTTATCAACCTCGCGTTGGTGGTCGGCTTCTACTTTTTGCTGACTGGACTCATTTCCTCCGGCATCATCACAAACTACTGGACGGGCATTTTGATCACCGTCGGTATCAACATCATCCTTGCAGTGTCCTTGAACATCGCGACCGGCTACCTCGGCCAGCTGCCGCTGGGGCACGCGGGTTTCATGGCAGTCGGCGCTTACGCGGGCGGTATTTTCATGAAAGCAACGCCTGCGGCGGCACTTCTGAAAGAGGGCAATACCGCGGCGCTTATTCCGTATATTTTGGCCGCGATCGTCATCAGCGCAGTGGTTGCCGGTATTTTCGGTGTTATCATCGGCATCCCGGCGCTTCGCCTGCGCGGCGACTATCTGGCTATCATCACCCTGGGCTTCGGTGAAATCATCCGCGTTGTCCTGACGAACATCGACTCCGTGCTGGGATTTGATTTCACCTACGGCGCGGCAGGCCTCAAGCGCATTCCGAAATTTGCGTCTGTGACGTTGGTGTTTATTTGCGTCGTGCTCGCATGCTTCTTCATCCATACGATGATGAAATCCAAGCACGGCCGGGCGATCCTCTCTATCCGCGACAACGAGATCGCGTCTGAGAGCGTCGGCGTGAACACCACGTATTATAAGACCATGGCGTTCGTATTCTCGGCCATGCTCGCCGGTATTGCAGGCTGCCTGTACGCAGGCTACCTTGGTTCTCTGTATCCCTCGACGTTCAAATTTATGAAATCCATCGAGATCCTCGTCATCGTTGTGCTCGGCGGTATGGGCTCGATGCTGGGCTCGATCGTCTCGGCGACGGTTCTGACGGTGCTGCCGGAGCTGCTTCGCTCGGTGGCGGACTACCGCATGGTCGCGTACTCGCTGGCGCTGGTCGTCATGATGATCTTCCGCCCAAAGGGACTATTCGGCAGCTACGATTTCTCGATGTCCCGGGTACTTGAAAAGGCACTCAATTTTGTGTTCCGGCCAGAGCTGCGAAAAGGTAAGGAGGAAGCTGACAATGAGCAGAACTGAAAGACCCAAGACAAAGCTTGTTCCGGTTCCCGCAACCAATATCATCCCCGAACGCGACGTTTCGCTGCCTCCGATTCTCGAAGCGCGCCACCTCGGTATTGACTTTGGCGGTTTGTCTGCTGTCAGCGACTTCAACTTCGCCATTGGCAGAACTGAGATCGCCGGTCTGATCGGCCCGAACGGCGCGGGTAAGACGACCGTTTTTAACCTTCTTACCAAGGTCTATCAGCCGACGCGCGGTACCATCCTGCTCGACGGCATGGACACAGCAGGGAAGACCACCATTCAGGTCAACCAGATGGGCATTGCCCGAACCTTCCAGAATATCCGCCTGTTCCGCGATCTGTCGGTGCTCGACAACGTTCTGGTCGGCCTTCACAACGAGACGAAATACTCGCTCGGTACGGCAATGTTCCGCCTGCCGCAGTACTGGCGCAAGGAGCGCATCGCAAAGGAGCGCGCGCTGGAGCTTCTCAGCATTTTCGACATGCAGGATATGGCCGACAACAAGGCGGGCTCGCTTCCGTATGGCGCGCAGCGCAGACTCGAGATCGTCCGCGCGCTGGCGACGAATCCGTGCCTGCTGCTGCTTGACGAGCCGGCTGCCGGCATGAACCCCTCGGAAACGAGTGAGCTCATGGACAACATCGTCCGCATCCGCGACATGTTCGGCATTGCGATTTTGCTCATCGAGCACGACATGAACCTCGTCATGGGTATCTGCGAGGGTATCTGCGTTCTGAACTTCGGCAAGATCATCGCCAAGGGCACGCCCGAGGACATTCAGGCGAACCCCGCGGTCATCGAGGCCTACCTCGGCAAGAAAAAGGAGGGCCAATAAAATGTTGCTTTCCGTTGAAAATCTGCATGTCTACTATGGCGCGATCCACGCTGTGAAAGACGTTTCTCTTCACGTGCAGGAGGGCGAGATCGTGACGCTCATCGGCGCGAACGGCGCGGGCAAGAGCACGGTTCTGAACACCATTTCGGGCTTACTCAAGCCCAGAAGCGGCAAGATTCAGTTCATGGACCACAACGTCACGGGCGTGGCTCCCAACAAGATCGTCCAGACCGGCCTTGTTCAGTGCCCCGAAGGCCGCCGCGTGTTCGCAAGAATGACGGTTGAAGAAAATCTGGAAATGGGCGCATACACGCGTCCGAACGGCAAGTTTGACGAAAATCTGGCGCATGTCTACGAGCTGTTCCCGCGCCTCAAAGAGCGCCGCACGCAGGTCAGTGGCACGCTCTCCGGCGGCGAGCAGCAGATGCTGGCGATGGGAAGAGCGCTCATGAGCGAGCCAAAGCTTCTCATGCTCGATGAGCCGTCCATGGGCCTTGCGCCTTTGCTGGTTGAGCAGATCTTTGAGATCATCAAGAGCCTTCACAAGGCAGGCTCCACGATTCTTCTCGTCGAGCAGAACGCGCAGATGGCGCTGCAGGTTGCAGACCGCGCGTACGTGCTCGAGTCCGGCCGCATTACGCTTTCCGGAACGGGTGCGGAGCTGATGGCCAGCGAATCGGTCAAGCGCGCATACTTAGGTGGCTAACGAGCTGCTTTAGCGAAACATAAGAGCTGCGATTTTTCTCAATCGCAGCTCTTTTTCTGTAAATTTTGGATTATTTTTCTGATTTTGTATCCGGGCCGTCTAAAGCCAGATGGGAGAGGGGATTGGCCTCGGCGGCAATTTTGAGCTCAGTGCTTTCGATGTGGGTATAGATCTGCGTGGTGTTGAGGTTTTCGTGGCCGAGCACCTCCTGAAGCGTCTTGAGATCGACGCCGTTCGAGAGCATGAGGGTCGCCGCTGTGTGACGAAGCTTATGCGCGGAAAACTGCGTGGAATCCAAGCCAGCGGCGAGCAAATGCTTTTTGACCAGCCGGTGGACGGCGGAGACACTGATGCGATTGCCGTCACGCGAGCCAAAGAGCGCCCGGTTGTCCGACAGCACGATCTGACTGCGCTCGATCAGGTACCGGTCGATGGCTTTGCGGCAGCTTGAGCCCATATAGACGATGCGCTCTTTGTTGCCTTTACCAACTACACGCAGACGGTCGTCATAAACATCCGTCAGATTGAGCCCTACGAGCTCTGAACGCCGGATGCCGCAATTTAAAAAGATCATGAGTATCGCGAAATCCCGCGCCTGATTTGGCCCCTGGACGGCTTGTAAAAGCGCTGTCGATTCGTCGAGCGACAGGTATTTCGGTAAACTTTTACGGATTTTCGGAAATTCAATGTCCTTGACCGGATTTTCCGTGATCTGCTTGGTAGACACCGTCAGATAGTTGTAAAACGCCTTAATGGCCGAGAGCTTTCTGGCGCGCGCGGCGGAGCCGATGCCGGCGTCTCCGGAGGCAGCCTCCGGATTTTCGCGGTCGTTCGCGAGATACGACAAAAAGTCAAACACCTCTGAGGTCGTGATCGAGCGGATGAAATCGAGCCCGAGATCTTTAACAGGAATGTCGTCGAGCGGCGTTTTGTACGGCAGCTCTTCGCGCATGAGCCGGACGAAACGCAGGAACATCCGAAGATCAAGATAGTATTCCGAAACCGTCCGGCGCGACTGGCCCTTGACCGTTTCGTGATAGGATAAGAAATTGCGCAGCACCTGCGGCGCGTCATTGTATGTTTCCATAAGACCTCCTGTATAACAGTCGAAACGAACTAGAAGCTGTTTGGTTAGCCTGATTTTTAAAATCTCTTCCTTGAACGCAACAAAATTTTTATTTTGTTGCGTTGTCAAGTGGTCAAATAAAAGAGGCCTTGAAGCCCCCTTGCCAACTCAACAAAATTACGGTTTTGCAGCGTTAGCTCATGCTCCAAACTTACTGCCAAGCAATGAGCAACTCATTTACTTGTTATTATACTCGGCTCAGGCTGATTGTCAAGCGACGTGCGCAATCGCGGTCAGCTTGACAGGCGAAATATTCCGTGTACCCGGAGGGCAACCGAAATCGCACCGCGATTCCGGCATGGGCATATTTCGCGACATGGAAAAAAGAATGCTTACGAGCAGTGAAAATGCAAAGGCCTTCCCCGCTGAAAATTCGAATTAGGGATTGACAGAAGCGGACTATTGTGATAGTCTACTTATAGACGATTGCAATAGTCTGTAGGTTCTGTATGAAACTGTTTGATTCCGAGTGGAAAGTCATGGACGAGCTGTGGGAAAACGGCGATCTGAGCGCAAAGGAGCTCTCACAGCGTCTGAATTCGTGCGTCGGCTGGAACAAGAATACCACGTATACAGTAATTAAAAAATGTGTGGACAAGGGCGCAATTGCGCGGCTTGAGCCAAATTTCATCTGCCATGCGCTCTTTTCCCGGCGCGAAGCGCAGCGCGAAGAGACACAGGCGCTTCTGGACCGGGCGTTTGACGGCTCAGCAGAGCTCTTGATGGTGTCAACTTCTGGGCCAGGAAACCTTGTCGCCCGAAACGCTGGAGCGGCTGCGCCGGATGATTGAGGAGCAGGACGTATGACGCTGATGAAGCTTTCGGCTTGCGGCAGTGCGTGCATTCTGACGGTTCTCTGGGCCGTTGGCGCAGCAGGGCTTACGCTCTTTTTCCTGCTCGGCTATTTGCGCACGCTGCGGGCGCTTTCCGGTGCAAGACAAGCGCCGGACGCCGGCATCTGGCTCTCTTCCTGCGGGATCCGGTTTCATAGAACGATCTCCATTCGTTTACTGGATGATGCGCGCACGCCGCTGACCTACGGGCTTGGCCGGCCTGCGGTTGTGCTGCCGGAGCATCTGGAAACAGATGCGCGGCGGAGAATGTACATTCTCACACACGAACTCGTGCATATCCGGTCGCTCGACTGTCTGCGAAAGTGGCTGCTGACATCGGCGCTCTGCGTCCATTGGTTCAATCCGCTGGTTTGGCTGATGGTTTACACGGCAAACCGCGATCTGGAGCTTGCCTGCGACGGAACCGTTCTTCGCCTGCTCGGAGATGGCAGCCGGAAAGCTTACGCTGGCGTGCTGCTGGAATTTGCGGCGCGGAAACGGCCGGATCTGGCGTTTGTCAGCGGCTTTGGCCAGACTGCTGCCGAGGAAAGGATCCATCATATTATGAAATACAGAAAGACTTCCTATTGTATCTTACTGATTACCGTGCTGACGCTGACACTGAGCTTTACCGTGTTTGCGACGCAGGCACCGGCGCAAAAAGAGGCGCCATCCCCTGCTGCATCTGCGGCGCTGACACTGAATGCTGCTGCCGCGAAGCCCGAACAGGCGCAGTTGACAGCTGTAGACGCTCCGGTCTTTGCGCAAATGGACGCTTCCGACGAAGAAGTGCAGGCTGCGGACTGGACGTGGCCGTGCGGGAATCACAGCGCAAAGGTTCTGATGGGCTTTGGCTCGCGGAAGAACCCGAGCACCGGGAAAACTGCAATGCACTTTGGCACAGATTTAGATGTAGAGACAGGCACGCAGGTCCTCGCCACCGCGCAGGAAACGTCAGCTTCGCGGACTACACGCCGGATGGCGGCTATCGGGTCATTGTTGACCATGAAGCCGGCTATCAGACGGTCTACCAGCATCTGAGTTCCCTGTCTGTCGGCGAGGGCGATGTAGTGGAGCAAGGTCAGCTGCTGGGGTTATCCGGCGCTTCCGGCTGGGTCACCGGACCGCAGCTGCACGTCGCGCTTCTGAAAGACGGCGATTATCTCGATCCCCTGCTTTTCATGCAACGCTGAACGCCTGTCACACAAACAACCAGAATCACCAAACGGGCTGGCGCTCTGCCAGCTCGTTTTGACATTTCTTCCAAGTAAAATCGAGCGGATTGTTCCAGAATTTGTTCACGAAAAATTTTCCGTCTGTTCACAAGTACGGAATATTTTTCGCTTCGAAGCGGAAAAAAGTTCCGTTCGATGTGAGGTTGATGTCTGAAATTGTTGGATTTTTCTTAAAACTGTCGAACTGCAAAAAAATCAATCATGTTTTTCGTGGAAGTCGACAACAGAAAAGCCGGAATTTCGGCGGCTTATTTTTTGACAAGGGAATAAGTTGGAATGAAAATTGCGTGTAGATAAGTGAGAAGCAATTCTCAAAAAAATAAAAAGGAGAAGTAAAATGAAGAGAAGCACATTCCAGCGCATTCTTGCAGTGATTGCATGCCTTGCAATCTTCTGTGCGTGCCTCGCCGGCTGCTCGAGCAAGACCTCGAATTCCGGTGAACCCGCAGCTACCACGGAGACCAGCAATGGTTCTGCCGAGACTGCTGCAACTGAATCCACCGGCGGCTACAAGGAAACCGTCACGGTCGCCCTGCCCGAGGATATCACGAACCTCGACGTTCAGGAGTCCAACGCAACGATGAACCTCGTTATCCAGCAGTGCATCCATGATCCGCTGATCAAGCTCTCCGCCGACGGCCAGAGCTTTGAGTGTAAGGTTGCTGAAAGCTACGAGCAGACCTCCGACACCACCTGGCAGTTCAACATCCGCAAGGGCATCAAGTTCCACAACGGCAATGAGCTGACCGCGGATGACGTTCTGTTCACGTTTGAGCGCGCTGTCAACTCCGGCGCTGCCAACGACAAGGTCGCTATGATCACCGCTGTCAACAAGATCGACGACTACACGGTTGAGATCGTTCTGGAAGACCAGATCAGCGATATCCTTTATTATATTGCGTATCCGACGCTCGGCATCCTGAACAAGGCTGCCGTGGAAGCGGACGAAGCCAACGGCTACACCATCGGCTGCGGCCCGTACGTCTTCGATTCCTGGTCGAACGGCGACAACATCACCATGCATGCATTTGAGGACTACTACGGCGGCGTCAAGCCCACCAAGAACCTGACCTTCCGTATTATGCCCGAAGCTTCCTCCCGTGTTATCGCGCTTCAGACCGGTGAGGTCGACGTCTGCATCGATCCTCCCGCAATCGAGCTCAGCCACATCGCAGAGGACTCCAACCTGTCTCTTCTGCAGGTTTCCTCTGAGCGTATGCACTACCTTGCGTTCAACATGAGCGGCGAGCCGTTCGGCAGCAACCAGAAGCTCCGTCAGGCTATCGCTATGGCGATCAACAAGGACAACATCATCACCGTCGCTTCTGAAGGCCTCGGCACACCTGCCGTCACCTTCTTCAGCCAGGGCTACGGCTACTATGACGGCTATGATCCGTATCCCTACGATGTAGAAAAGGCAAAGGCTCTGCTGGCTGAGGCTGGCTATCCCGATGGCCTGACCTTTACGCTTTACTATGCAGGCAGCCTGAAGGAACTCATGAGCCAGGTTATCCAGTCCAACCTGAAGGAAATCGGCGTCAACGTCAACATCGAAGAACTTGAGACCGCTGCTCTGAAGAGCAAGCTCAAGGAAGGCGACTACGAAGCTTGCGTTTATGCCTGGGCAAACGACTCCGCGGGCCCGGACAACAACGTCCGTCCGCTGTTCAGAACCGGTTCCAGCTCCAACAGAACCCATTACTCCGACGAATACATCGACAACCTCATGGACGAAGCTCTGAAGGAGACCGACTCCGACAAGCGTCTTGAAATGTACAAGGAAATCCAGACCTACATCCTCGATGCCTGCCCCATCGTCCCGTGCTTCTACGAGACCATCAGCGTCGGCACCAACGCCAAGCTGCAGGGCTTCCAGCCGGATACCTCTGGTCTGCATCGCTTCTATGACTGCTACATCGAGCAGTAATATTGGGGCTTCATACAAAACCTAAGCAATGCGAAATCGCAAGGGCCTACAGGAAACTGTAGGCCCGCGCGTTCCGATTCGCGCCACACACGAAAGGGGCAGACATGTATAAGTATATTCTCAAGCGCCTTGTGCTTCTGATTCCCGTCATCATCGGTGTTTCGCTTCTGGTGTTCTCCATCATGGACATTGCCGAGGGCGATCCGGTCTACCAGATCGTCAGTGAAACCGCCAGTGAAGAGGTCATTGAAGCGACGCGCGAGGCCTATGGCCTGAACGATCCGTTTTTAGTCCGCTACGCCCGCTATATGATCAATCTCTGCAAAGGCAGCATGGGCACCTCCTACATTACCAAGCAAGACGTTTTCAAAACCTATATGGAATTGCTTCCGAACACCGTGAAGCTTTCTCTCCTGGCTGTTGTGATTGCCATCATCGTTTCCATTCCATTGGGCATCAACGCGGCCATTCACCAAAATACCTGGGCTGACACAGGAAGTATGTTCACTTCCCTGCTGTTCGTTTCCATGCCGCAGTTCTGGCTGGGCCTGCTGCTGATGCTCGCGTTCGCGCTGAAGCTCGGCTGGTTCCCCTCCGGCGGCAACGAAGACGGCCTGAAGAGCCTGATCCTGCCGGCATTTACCGTTGGTATCGGCCTTGCGGCTCTGATGACCCGTACCACGCGCTCTTCGATGCTCGAAACCATCCGTCAGGATTACATCACGACGGCAAAGGCCAAGGGCGTCAGCAATAAAAATGCAATTTATCATCACGCGTTCAAGAACGCTCTGATTCCGATTGTCACCGTCGGCGGCATGCAGCTGGCCCAGGTGCTCGGCGGCAGCGTTCTGGCCGAGACGGTGTTCTCTTACCCCGGCGTCGGCCGTCTGATTGTCCAGTCGATCGAGCGTCGCGATATCCCCATGGTAACCGGTGCACTGATTCTGACGACGATCATCGTCAGCGTCGTGAACCTCGCAACCGACATTGTTTACGCGTTTATCGATCCGCGTATCAAGTCCCAGTACGCAAGAAAGTGAGGCCTACAGATGAAGCAAAAAACTCATGCGGCAGAGCATACCGAAGAGCATGCACAGAGCCGCAGCATGATGCAGGAGGTCTGGCGCCGGTTCAAGAAGAACAAGGGCGCTGTGGTCGGTCTTTGCATCTTCCTGGTGATCTGTGTTCTGGCAATCTCTGCCGGCTTCGTTTATGATTACGACACCCAGGTCGTTGGCGGCGACGTGACGCAGCGTTTGCAGTCTCCGAGCTGGGAACACCCGTTCGGCACCGATGAAATGGGCCGTGACATTCTGATCCGCGTCATCTATGGCGCGCGCTATTCTCTGTCTGTTGGCGTTGTGGCCGTTGCCATCGCGCTGGTGATCGGCGTTTCTCTTGGCGCTCTGGCTGGTTACGTCGGCGGCATCACCGAAAATATCATCATGCGTATTACCGATATTTTTATCGCAGTCCCCAATATCCTGCTTGCCATCGCCATCGTCTCTGCTATGGGCCAGAGCACGCTCAACCTGATGATCGCCGTCGGCATCTGTTCTTCTGCATCGTTCGTTCAGATTTCCCGTGCGGCAGTTCTGACGGTCCGCAACAACGAATATGTGGAAGCAGCACGTGCCATCGGCTCGAACAGCTTTCACACTGTCTTCTCCCACATTCTGCCGAACTCCCTGGCTCCGATCATTGTCCAGGCGACGCTTCGTGTCGGCGCGTCGATCATTTCCGCTTCCTCTCTGAGCTTCCTCGGCATCGGCGTTCCGCTGCCTGCTCCTGAATGGGGCGCTATGCTCTCCGGTGGCCGCGCTTATATCCGCGACTACTCCTACATGACGCTGTTCCCGGGCCTTGCAATCATGCTGACCGTTGTCTCGTTGAACCTTGTCGGCGACGCACTGCGCGACGCGATCGACCCGAAACTGAAGAAATAAGGAGGCCTTTCGAATGAATAAAGAAGAACACAAGACATCCGATGTCGAAGAAATTCTGAATATCAAAGACCTCGTTGTCGATTATGAAACAGAAGACGGTATCATTCACGCGGTCAACGGCGTGAGCCTGACGCTTGGAAAAGAGCGCACGCTCGGCCTCGTCGGTGAGACCGGCGCCGGCAAAACTACGACAGCCCTCAGCATTCTGAACCTGATCCCGAACCCTCCCGGAGTCATCAAGAACGGTGAAATCCTGCTGAACGGCAAGGACGTTCTGAAAATGACAGAAAAAGAGCTCGAAGCCATGCGTGGCAGCGACGTTGCAATGATCTTCCAGGATCCGATGACGGCGCTGAATCCGGTCGATACCGTCGGCCAGCAGATCGCCGAGACGATTCTGCTCCACAACGAAGGCATTTCCAAGAAGGAAGCCATGAAGCGCGCGGGCGAAATGCTCGAGGTTGTCGGCATTCCGGCAAGCCGCGCAAGCGAATATCCCCACCAGTTCTCCGGCGGCATGAAGCAGCGTGTTGTCATCGCCATCGGCCTTTCCTGCAACCCCAAGCTTCTGATTGCCGATGAACCGACCACGGCGCTCGACGTGACGATTCAGGCGCAGATTCTGGACATCATGCAGAACCTCAAAAAGCAGTACCAAACCTCCATGATCATGATCACACACGATCTCGGCATCGTGGCAAAGGTCTGCGACGAGGTCGCTGTCATGTACGCAGGACGCATTGTGGAGTATGGCTCGCTGCGCGATATCTTCAAGCGCACCAAACATCCCTACACCGAGGGTCTGTTCGATTCCCTGCCCAACATCAAAGAGCGTTCGGCGCGTCTGAACCCGATTCCGGGTCTGGTTCCCGATCCCACGGTTGTGCAGCCCGGCTGCGCCTTTGCTCCCCGCTGCCGCTACGCAACGGAAGCCTGCAAGATGGCGGTTCCGGAGCTTCGCTGCATGGGGAACGGCCACTATGTCGCCTGCAGCGCCTACGACGACCCGAACTTCAAAATCCGGAAAGGAGAGAAAGTAGATGGCTGAGAAACTGCTCGAGGTCAAGCACCTGAAAAAATACTTTGACACGCCGCGCGGCAAGCTCCATGCGGTGGACGACGTCTCCTTTTCCATCGAAAAAGGCAAGACCCTTGGCGTGGTCGGTGAATCCGGCTGCGGCAAATCCACGACGGGCCGCTGCATTCTGCGCCTGATTGAGCCGACCTCCGGCGAGGTCATCTTCAACGGCCAGGATATCACAAAGCTGCACCCGCGCGATATGAAGGCGCTGCGCAAGGATATGCAGATCATCTTCCAGGATCCCTACGCTTCTCTGGACCCCAGAAAGACGATCAGCCAGATCATCAGCGAGCCCATCATCATCAATAAGATCCTGACCAACAAGCAGGACGTTGAAGACCGCGTACATGAACTGATGGATACCGTCGGCCTTGCCCAGCGTCTGGTCAACACCTATCCGCACGAGCTCGACGGCGGCCGCCGCCAGCGTATCGGCATCGCCCGCGCGCTTGCCATGAACCCCAAGTTCATCGTCTGCGACGAGCCTGTCTCTGCACTGGACGTCTCCATTCAGGCCCAGATTCTGAACCTTTTGCAGGATTTGCAGGAGAAGATGGAGCTGACGTTCATGTTCATCACGCATGATTTGAGCGTTGTCAACCACTTCTCGGACGATATCGCCGTCATGTACCTTGGCCAGCTCGTGGAGAAGGCGCCGGCGGAAGAGCTCTTTGCCCATCCCCTGCACCCGTACACCAAGGCGCTGTTCTCGGCAATCCCGATTCCGGATCCCGACGACCAGTCCGAGCGTATTATTATCAAGGGCGAAATTACCAGCCCGATCAATCTTCCGGATGCGTGCCACTTTGCTCCGCGCTGCCAGTACTGCAAGGAAAACTGCCATCATGGCAATCCTGCGCTCGTGGAAGTGCGCCCGAATCACTTCGTGGCCTGTTCCTGCGTGGAGGAAATCAACGCGCTCTGAGCGTGCGTGCTCCGGCACGTGTCCCCCACAGACAACTGCTGAAATGGGGGTTCATCTGATTCATGCAGCTTTTTAAATTCGCAACGCAAATACAATCCGAGCAGCCGGTTGCAAGCATCATCATCTCAGTTGCGCTGATGCTGATTGCTGGTTTTCTGCTGACGCGTGTGACAAAGCTCCTGCGTCTTCCGAACGTGACGGCCTACATAGTAGCCGGTATTCTCATTGGACCGTATTGCCTCAATCTCGTGCCGCAGCGCTTTATCGACGGGACCTCGTTCCTGTCCGATATCGCACTGGCGTTCATCGCTTTCTCGACCGGCGAGTTTTTTAAGCTCGACGTGCTCAAGAAAAACGGCATGAAGGTTGTGTGGATCACGGTTTTTGAGTCTGTGCTGGCTTCCCTGCTCGTCTTCGTTCTGACGTTTTTCATCCTGCACATGGATCTGGCGTTTTCCATCGTGCTCTCGGCCCTTGCCTCGGCAACGGCACCGGCGTCTACGATGATGACCATCCGCCAGACCGGCGCAAAGGGCGACTTTGTCGATACGCTGCTTCAGGTTGTCGCGCTGGATGATGTGGTGGGCCTGGTTCTCTACTCGGTCGCCATTTCCATCGCGCTTGCAAGCCTCAGCGGCTCTCAGGGCTTCTCGTTCCAGACAATCGGCAAGCCGATTCTCCTGAATATGCTGACGCTTTTCATCGGCGCCTGCTTTGGCCTTGCGATGAAGCTTCTCATGCCGCAGAGCCGTTCAACTGACAATAAGCTGATCATTTCTGTTGCGCTGCTGTTCGCATTCTGCGGCGTATGTGTGCTGCTCGACGTGTCCCCGCTGCTCGGGTGCATGGTCATGGGCACGGTTTACACGAATATCGCAGAAAACGACAAGCTCTTCAAGCAGCTTGGCTACTTCAGCCCTCCGATTCTGCTTCTGTTCTTCGTGCGTTCCGGCATGAATTTCAAGCTCGATGCGCTCTTCAACGCGTCTGGCGACCTTGACGGCGTGCCGCTGATTGTGGTAGGCGTGTCCTACTTCTTGGTTCGTATCGTCGGCAAATATGTCGGTGCTTGGTTCGGCTGCTTTGTTGTCAAAAAAGATAAGCTGGTGCGGAACTATCTGGGCCTGGCCCTCATTCCGCAGGCAGGCGTCGCCATCGGTCTTGCCGCGCTTGGCGCGAGAACGCTTGGTGGAACCATGGGCAGCGATCTGGAGACAATTATCCTCGCGTCCAGCGTTCTTTATGAACTGCTCGGTCCCGGCTGCGCGAAGCTTGCCTTGTACCTCTCCAAATCCTATTCCACAAGGCTCGAGGATGTCGCGGTTGTGGAAGAGGTTACGGAGAGCGGCGAACGGAAAACGGAGGCGCAGCTTCTCATTGAGCGAATCCGCAAAATCCAGACGGAGCTTCCTCCCCTGCCTGCCCATGGCGAGACAACAGAGGAGGAAGAGGCAGCGTTTATGGAGGCTGCGGAGGAGCAGTATGCCTGCAATATGCAGATGTTGCGGCGACATTCTTATCTTAGGAGGTAATCATCGTGACGCATGATTATTTGGCGTCGCTGCTGGGCCCCTGGGCGTCGCAGCTGACGCTGGGCGCAATTGTTCTGCGCGTGACACTGGCCGTGCTGCTCGGCGCCATCATTGGCTGCGAGCGCTCGAGCAAGCGCCATTCTGCGGGCCTTCGGACGTTTATGCTGGTCAGCTTGTCGACGGCTTCGATCATGATCATTGATCTTTGCATCATCGCAAATACCCCGTGCCAGGTGCCGTTGCTTTCGGCGTCTGCCATTATCGGCACGGCCATGATCAGCGGCAACTCGATCCTTTTCAGCTCCAAGAACCAGATCAAGGGTCTGACGACCTCGGCTGGTCTCTGGGCCTGCGGCATCATCGGCCTTGCGGCCGGCGCAGGATTCTATACGCTTTCGATTCTGCTGTTTCTGTTCCTGCTTTGCAGCATCTCCTGGTTCCCGGTTCTCGAAACCTACCTCAAGGATCGTTCGAATCACTTTGAGGTGCATCTGGAACTCAAGAGCAAGACGGATCTGGCAAGCTTTGTCTCAACGGTCCGTGCCCTCGGTATCCAGATTGAAGACATTGAGTCGAACCCTGCGTATCTCAATTCCGGTCTGAGCGTGTATTCCGTTTCATTTACGGTCAACAGTGCGGAGCTCAAGCGGTACAAAAAGCACCGCGAGATCATTGACGCGCTGCGCTCGCTCGACTATGTATACTACATTGAGGAGATGAACTGACATTTGACCGTCAAAAAACGGCCAGATGTGGTATCATATGCGTCAGAGGATCATCACTGAATCATTGCACAAAACAAGGAGCCCAGTATGAACGCGTTTCCAACCGATGCGCATCTGCATATCACCGTCGAGCCGCGCCTGACGCGGCACCTGTCCCAGACAATCCAAACGGTCGAACTGCTTGAATTGAATGCCGAGGGACTGTATGAGTATCTGGCGCAGGCCGCAGAGGCCAACCCCATGATGCTTGTCCAGCGTACCCCCCTGCCGGAGCTTCCGCTTCATGCCCGCTGCGAGGGCTTTGACGTCGGGGACCTTGGCATGCATGACGAGCAGGAGCTCGGGGCGTATCTTCGCCGCCAGCTCGCGTTTTTGAAGCTGCGTAAAGAGAAGGCGCGCATCGCGGCGTACCTTGTCGAATCGCTCGACGAAAACGGTTTTTTCCGGGAGGACTGCGCTTCGGCAGCGCGCGAACTTGGCGTGAGCGAGGCGGCGGTAAAAGATGCGTTGGAGACGGTTCAGTCGCTGGAGCCTGCCGGAATCGGCGCTCGCAGCTTGCAGGAATGCCTCCTGTTGCAGCTCCGGCGTCTTCCCCAGCGCAATGCGCTGGCCGAAAGAATTGTCGGTATGCACTGGGAGCTGTTTCTGCGCAGGCCGCGCGCCGGTATGCTGGCAGGTTTCCTTGACGTGCCGCAGGAAAAGGCCGAACAGGCACTTGCTTTGATTGCTGATCTCAATCCGAGACCTGCCAACGGCTTTTCCCACGACGATCCACAGTATGTCATCCCTGACGCCTATCTCATAAACGGCGAAGACGGTCTTCACGTGCAGCTTGTCGACAGCTGTACGCTGACGATCGACGAGTCGTATCCCAGTCTCTTTGCCGATACCGATGACGCGCAGGTTCGCCAGTTCCTGAGCCAGTGCGCCTATCAGGCAGGCAGACTGCAAAGCAGGCTGTTTTATCGGAACGCCCTGCTGCAGAAGATTCTGCTGGTTGCTGCGCAGCAGCAGGCCGCGTATTTTGTCGGCGGCGAGAAAAAGCCGCTGCGGCAAAAGGACGTTGCCGCATTGCTCGGCGTCAATGTGTCGACGATCAGCCGGGCCATCCAGGGAAAGTACATTTCTGTCGATGGCCGCTGCATTCGCGTGCGCGAGCTGTTTTCCCGTCCAAGCGCCGGGAACCGGGCGCGCTCCACGCACAGCATCCAGCAGCAAATTCTTGCGCTCATTGAGGCGGAGGACCCGCAAAGGCCTCTGAGCGATCAGAAAATTCACGAACAGCTGGCGCAAAGCGGCGTTGCCGTCTCGCGCCGTCTGATTGCAAAATACCGCGCGCTGGCGCAGATTCCGCCGGCCTACGCAAGAAAAATCACGCGTGAAAGCACGGGCCGGAACGTGGTTTCGGCCGGAGGAGAGAAAGAATGAACGTATACGATTTTGATGAAACCGTATTTACCGGCGACAGCGAAGACCATTTTTTTGCTTATTTAGAAAAAAAACCGGGTTTCCGTCTGGTCAACTGGAAATATAAATGCTATAATTTCTTAGTTAACAGCAAGCTCATGACCAAAACAAAGGCGCGTCAGCACCAGTATGCCTTCCTCAAGCGGATGGAAAATCTCGAGCAGACGCTCGAAGATTACTGGGATACGCAGATCAAGTTTATGAAGCCCTGGTACCTCAAGGCAAAGCGCGACGACGATATCATCGCCAGCGCAACGCCGGAATTTTTGATGGTTCCGATTATGAAGCGGCTGAGGCTCAAGAACCTGGTTGCAACCGACATGGACCCGAAAACCGGCAAAATCAACGGCGAGTTCGCCGCAGGCCCCTACAAGGTCGAGGCCTATGTCAAGAAGTTCAAGCTCGAGGACATGGACAATTTCTACAGTGACTCTTATGTCGACAATGATCTTGCCGTACACGCCAAGCACGCGTTTGTCGTCTATGGCGATGATCAGATTGCCGAGTGGAATGAATATTTTAAGACCCATAAGAAAAAATAACCCGTTTGGTTTTCTCTTGGAAAGGAGAAAAGAATATGCTCAAAACCAATCAGGACCGGCTTGTGATGCAGAGCGTGCTCGGTGAAATCCAGCACCCGACGGTCAAGGAGCTTCCCGTCCGGCTCGACTGCGACGGCGTGGCCCACACCCTGCCGAATACCGGCTCCATTACGTATAATGTCAAGCTTGGAGACAGCGTGTATGGCCTGGCCGGCGACCACATTGAGCCTGGCGTTACCATCAAGAACCACAATGCCGCGCGGGAAAACGAGGCACTGAATGTCCTTTCGTGCATCGGAAACGATGCGGTTGTCGTCTCTGGCGACGCGAAGGGCGCGAAAGGCTTTGTCACCGGAACGCACGGCGGCGTGGAGCATGTGCTGATCTACTTTGCACGCGAGGACCTTGAAAAGATGGTCATCGGTGACAAAATTCAGGTCCGCGCCTATGGCCAGGGCCTCAAGCTTCTGGACTATCCGCAGGTTTCTGTGATGAACTGCGACCCGCGGGTGCTGGAGAAGATGAACATTACCGAGGAAAACGGAAAGCTCCGGGTTCCGGTAGCAGCCATCTCCCCTGCTTATCTGATGGGCAGCGGTTACGGCGAACCGACCGCTTGCTTTGGCGATTACGATATCATGACCGAGGACTGGGATGAGATTGTCCGGCAGGGGCTTGACCATCTGCGCTTCGGCGATATCGTCCTGCTTCAGAACTGCGACACGACCTGCGGCCGCGGCTATCTCACCGGCGCGCAGACCATCGGCGTCGTTGTCCACAGCGACTGCATCCGCATGGGCCACGGTCCCGGCGTTGCAACGCTGCTGACCAGCAAAACAGAAATTTTTGAGCCGGTGCTCACCCCGTCTGCCAACCTTGCGGGTATGATGGGCGTGTAAGGCTCTGCTGCGAAAATCCATGACAATCAGAACGTGTGAAAAACTGATACGGCGACTTCTCACCGCGCTTCTGCTGGCTACAATGATGGCCGGCAGCTGCGCGGCGCTTCGCACGCGGATGGAAATCCGCATCGGCGTGAGCGAGCAGATGGCACCGTACCAGTTTTTGGACAATCAGGGGCAGCTCGCCGGTGTCCACTATGATCTGCTGAAGAGTCTGGAAATCGGCTCAGACGACAGCGTGAGCGTCCTGTATTTTGATTCGGAGGATGCCTGCCTCGAGGCTCTGGAAGACGGCGAGGTAGACGCGGTACTCTCCTATCGCCTGCCGGCAGAGCTGTCTTATGCGCAGTGGGCAACGGAACCGCTGACCACGCTCAAGCTCTGCGCCATCTCCAAAACCGGCTCGCTGGAAGATGCGGAAAAAGAGGGACAGGTTGCCGCCTTTGAATATGGGACGGTCAATTATTCCTACTTGCAGCATTTGGACGCCACAAGTTATCTTGCTGTCGGCAGCCAACGCCAGATTTTGCAGGCGCTCGAAGATGGCCGCGCGGACGTTGCCATCGGATTTGAAGATGCGCTTTTATATCAGCTCGAGCAGTCCGGCGAGAGTGATGAGTTTACGGTGCTGCGCTCCTATCTCGGCGAGGTCAGCTACCGCCTTGTCGTCCATCCGGGAAACCGGGTTATGCTGCGCAGGCTCAACGATCAGACGGTCAACCTGCGTTCCGGCGGAACGTATGACCGGATTTATAACCAGTGGTCGTCTTTATGGGTGCAGGATACGTCGTATCAGCAGCGCGTCATGATGCGAAAACTCTGGATTGCGTTGGGCGCGGCGATGGCGGCGGTTCTGCTCTTCCTTGCGTTTTCTGCGATTCTGAAGCGTCGGCTTGCGGCGCTGACAAAGGTGCTCAACCGGACGAACGAAGAACTGCAATTACAGCTGAGCGCCACGCAGCGGGAATGTCTGACCCAGCAGCGGATTCTGGACGCGGCAAAGCTCAGCATGCTCCTGTTTGACGACAAGGGCCAGATCACCATGTATAACCGCGAGGCGTTGATGCTTGCAAACCAGCAGCTCGAGGGGAAAAATATCATGGACGTCTCCCCTTACGCAGAGCTTCTGGAAGGAATCTTTCCGCCGACTGAGACAGAAGATGCACCGACGGTTATGAACGCGACCAAACGCCTGGGTGAAACGCTCTTTAAATATTCTGCGCGCGTGATTACCAGCAGCAAAACCTATATGCTGAGCGTCGAGGATATTACAGAGGAGGAAGCGCAGAAGGCAAAGCTCTTTGAAGCGGAGAAGAGCACCACCATCAACCGCGTTGTCGCCGGTGTGGCGCATGAAATCCGAAATCCCCTGATGACAATTCGCACATTCGCTGATATGATTAAGGAGCCGGATTGCGGCGACGATGTAAAAGCGGCGTTCGGCGAGGTTGTCCCGGCGGAGATTGACCGCATCAATCAGCTGGTCGACCGGTTTATCAACTATGCAAAGCCCGGTAAACCGGGAAGCATCGTGACCGACGCGTCGAACCTTGTCCGTGAGTGCTTGCATCTGACAAAGCCTGCGGCAAAGAAGAATGTGATCGGCTTTGACGTGCAGCTCGAAGATGCGCTCTTCATCCGCGTCTCTCCGACGCAGATCAAGCAGGTCATCATCAACATTATCATCAACGGCATGGAGGCCATGGAGCGCCGCGTCGCGCTGACGCAGCCGGACCGGAAGCTTATGATGCAGATTCGCACAGTCTCGGAAGATGACCGCGCGGTCATCTGTATCCGCGACGAGGGTACCGGCATGAGCCCCGAGGATCTCAAAAAGTGCCGCGAGCCATACTATACCACAAAGCCCACCGGTATCGGCCTTGGTCTGGCGCTTTCCAACGAACTGGTCCTGCAAAACGGCGGCCAGATGGAGCTTGAAAGCGTACTGGGCGACCATACGACGATCCGTCTGGTTTTCTCGAAGGAGCATAACGCATGAAGCCACACGTACTGATCATTGACGACGAACAGAATATTGTGCTGTCGCTGTCGCTCGCGCTGCGCAAGGAGTTTGAAGTGGACGCGGCGCTTACCGCGGCAGAGGGCCTTGCAAAGCTGCGCGCGGGGACCTATGAGCTGGTGCTGCTCGATCTGATGATCGGAGAGGATGATGGCTTGCAGGTTTTAGAGCAGATCCGGGCCATTTCCCCGAAGATTCAGGTCATCATGATCACAGCCTTCGGCACGATCCGTTCGTCTGTCGACGCGGTCAAGCGCGGCGCGTTTACGTATCTGACGAAACCTGTCAATCTGGAAGAGCTGAAAATCTATATGTATCAGGCGCTTCGCTATCAGGAAATGAACGATACGATTGCGAACCTCACAAATGAGCTCAACGCCCGCTACGACGACTACGGCATGCAGGGCGGAAGCGCCTGTATGGACAAGGTCCGCGCGATGATCACGAAGCTCAAGGACGTGGATACATCTGTTGTCATTACCGGCGAGAGCGGCGCGGGCAAGGAGCTTGTCGCCAAGGCGCTTCACTATGCGGGCAAGCGCCGCACGCAGAAGTATGTTGAAGTCAACTGCGCGGCAATCCCGGACGGGCTGCTGGAATCCGAATTTTTCGGATATAAAAAAGGCGCATTTACCGGCGCGGTGCATGATATGCAGGGTAAATTCGTTCAGGCGGACGGCGGCACGCTGTTTCTCGATGAGGTGGCGGAAATGCCCCTTTCCATGCAGGCAAAATTTCTGCGCGCCCTGCAAGAGCGCGTTGTGACGCCAATCGGCGGCACGGAAAGCATCAATGTCGATGTCCGCGTCGTCGCCGCAACGAACCGGGACCTGTTTCGGATGGTCGAGGAAGGAAAGTTCCGCGAGGATTTGTATTACCGCCTGCACGTGATGGAAATCAACGTGCCGCCGCTGCGCGAACGGGACGGCGATGTGATGGTGCTCACGGGCTACTATCTTTCCCGATACGCGCACGAGCACAATCTGCCGCCCTTCAAGCTCCGGTCGGACGCGCTGTGCGCGCTGACCGACTACTCTTACCCCGGCAATGTGCGGCAGCTCTTTAACATTTTGGAGTATGCGGCGCTGATGGCGACCGACGGGGTTATTTCCCTCTCTAGTCTTCCGCGGGAGGTGCTTGGTACTGACCGGCCTGCGATTCTGGAATCGCAGCCGGCTGCGCAGCAGCAGACGCTCGAGCAGATGCTGGCCGACCGGAAGCTCAGCGACATTGAGCGCATCGCCATACTCGCAACGCTCAAGAAAAACGACGGACAGAAAAAACGCACCGCCGACAAGCTCGGCATCACCGACCGCACGCTTCGCAACAAGCTTGCGGAATACCAGATGGATTTGTGAGGAGCTCGTGATGTGTGAGATACGAACCGCTGTTGTGGTGGATGACGAACCGATTACCTGCATGGATGTGGCGGAAATGCTCCGCGAGATGGGCTTCGACGTGGTCGGCGAGGCCGCGGACGGCTTTGACGCGGTAGAGCTCTGCCGGGTACACCGGCCAGATTTGGTGCTGATGGACGCGAGAATGCCGGTTTTCGACGGTCTGACAGCTTCGAAAACGATTCTGGAAAAGCACTACTGCAACTGCATCGTTCTGCTCACGGCCTATCAGGACCGGGATATGATCGAAAAAGCAACCAAGGCCGGCGTCAGCGGATATCTTGTCAAGCCGATTGATCAGACACGCTTCCAACCTGCGATCGAGGTGGCGCTTGCGCAGAGCAAACGTCTTTGCCAGAGCGAGGCGCGCGCGCAGCAGGCCATGGAAAAAATCGAGGAAAACAAACGCATCTTTCAGGCACAGAAGCTTCTGTCGCAGGCGAACGGCTGCTCACAGACAGCAGCTTACCAGCTTCTTCGAAAATACGCCATGGATAAGCGCATGACCATTGCGGCGATGGCAGAGCAGGTGCTCCAGCGCTTCGGCCCGCAGGAGGAAAGACACCATGATTGATCTTTCTGCCTGCCCAATATCGCTTGACCCGTCTGAACGTCAGAAGCTTGAAGAGCTTGCGCGCCAGCTTCCTCTGATTGCGGAGCTCAGCGCGTGCGAGCTGTTTATCGACTGTGTGGGAGACGACGGCGGCGTTGTTGTAGCGCACGCCTGGTCCAACCAGCTTGGAAGCTTTTACGCCGCGCCTGCCGTTGGAAAGCATGTGAGCGAGGAAAAGGAGCCGGCTGTTTTTGCAGCCTGGCGGACAGGACTTGTCCAGCGCGACCTCAAGGCCGTCACGCAGGAGGACCGGACGGTCTGGCAGGATGTTGTTCCGGTCTATGGAAGTGAGCGGCGCTGCATTGCCCTGCTGATCCGGGAAAAGGATGTCAGTGAGCGCGTAGCACGTGACAAAAAATATGCCGAGCTTGCCAAGTCCTACGCCGAGGAAGCGCCGACCCTCCGTGACAACCCCAGCCGCGAGGACCATGCGCTCTGGCAGCGTGAAATTCACCACCGCGTCAAAAACAACCTGCAAACCGTCGCCAGTATTCTCAGCATGCAGTCCAGACGGTGCAAGGACGAGACCGCCGCGAATATTTTACGAGAAAATGTCGAACGGGTCTTGTCAATGGCGACAATCCATGATATACTTTTAAAAGATACCAGTTCTTCTCAGTTGGTAGACAGCAATGAGCTGCTGGAAAACCTGATACAAAATTTGCAGGCCATGGTTCCGGTCGGGAAATCAATAGCGCTTTCCCTCGAGGCCGATCATGTCCTACTGCCGCAGGAGACTGCGAGCGGTGTTGCAATGGTCGTTTGTGAACTGGTAACAAATGCCCTGAAGCATGCGTTTGCGGGCCGCGATTCCGGCTCGGTGCGCGTCGTTTTCGCAAGGGGCGTCGAGCATCATACGGTTTCTGTCAGCGATGACGGCATCGGTTTCAACCCGGAGCACGCAAACGGCTTTGGCCTCCAGATTGTGCAGGCAACCGTTGCGCAGAAGCTCCATGGCCGCGTGAGCATCGTGCCATTGGCCTGCGGAACAACCGTGACGTTCGATTGTAAAGCAGAATAAAACGCGCACAACAGCGTGCGTGAGAACAGCAACAGAGCTAAGGTGATTTATCGATCACCTTAGCTTTTCATGCTTTTTGGAGGCTTTTTCATGGCGGATTTGCTCAGCGTCGGCATTGACATCGGAACAACGACGACGCAGCTTATTTTCAGCAAAATCAAAATGGAAAATACGACCGGCTACTTTGCCGTTCCGCGCATCTCCATCGTCGACAAGGAAATTCTCTATCAGAGTGAGGTGCATCTGACGCCGCTTCTGACAGAAACGCTGATTGACTCCGACGGCGTGCGCGAGATTGTCGCGCAGGAATACCAGAAAGCAGGTATTGTTCCCTCTTCGGTCGACACCGGTGCGGTCATCATCACCGGCGAATCGGCCAGAAAAGAAAATGCCCGCGCGGTCATGGAGCGGCTGAGCGCCTTTGCAGGTGAGTTTGTCGTCTCCACAGCAGGCCCGGACCTGGAGTCCGTGATTGCCGGAAAAGGCAGCGGCGCGTGGGCCTACAGCCTGGATCATCACTGCGAGGCCGTTAACCTGGATATCGGCGGCGGCACAACCAACATTGTCGTCTTTTCAGAGGGCGACGTGATTGCCAAGGGCTGCTTTGACATTGGAGGCCGCCTGATCCGCGTCGAAAATGGCAGGATCACACACATCAGTCCCTCTGCAAAGCTTGTCGCAGAATCCCTTGGCCTCAGCGTTCAGGTTGGAAATGCGGCAGACGCCGCGCAGCTTTCAAAAATCACCGATCGCATGGCAGAGCTTCTGGCAGAGTCTCTGGGCCTCTTGCCGAAGAGCGCGCTTTTGGACGCGGTTACGACCAATAACAGTACACCGCTCACCTACCGCACAAAGCCAAAGACCGCAGTCTTCTACTCCGGCGGCGTGGCTAACCGCATTGAGCCATTAAGCGCAGAGCCGTTTCCCTATGGGGACATCGGCGCGCTGCTCGGCGCTTCGGTCTTCCGCGGAACGCTCTTTGGCGAAACGACCGCGCAGCAAAGCACACAGACCATCCGCGCCACCGTCGTTGGCGCCGGCATGTTTACCACGACCGTCTCCGGCAGCACCATCACCTGTACCAGCGCGCAGTTCCCGATGAAGAACATTCCGGTGCTCAAGCTTACGCCGGACGAGCAGGAACAGTGCTTCCTTGGAAATGTGCAGGCGCTCATCTCGCGTATCCGCTGGTTCTGCGAGCAATCGGAGACCGAGCAGTTGGTTCTGGCTCTTCCGGGCAAGGAAAACCCGGAGTTCCCGGAGGCCAAGCGGCTGGCGGTCTGCCTTGCTGATGCGCTGGAGCAGACGCTTCCAAAGGACGCGCCGCTGCTGGTTCTGATTGAAACAGATATCGCGAAGGCCGTCGGCATTCTGATGCGCAGCGTGCTCGGCTCTGCCAGAGACGTCGTGTGCATCGACTGCGTGAGGGTCGAGCAGGGAGATTATATGGATCTTGGAAAGCCGCTGTTTGACGGACTTGTCATTCCCATCGTCGTCAAATCGCTGCTGTTCGGATAAGGGGGAATTATATGAAGCTTTCAACGGTTCTGGCAGGACAGAGCTTCCAGTTTGGCTCTGTCAAAGAAGTTCTCGCCAAAGCAAATGAGGAAAAGTCCGGCGACGTGCTTGCCGGAGTCGCTGCGCAGTCGGGACTTGAGCGCATTGCCGCGAAGGTCGTTCTCAGCCGGCTGAGCGTCCGCGATCTCCGGGAAAATCCGGTTGTCGCCTATGAGGACGATGAGGTCACACAGATCAATCAGGACTCCATTGACCCGGAGGTCTACAACCATATTGCAAACTGGTCGATGGCAGAGCTGCGCGAATACATTCTGGACGGGAATACGACGGAAGACGACATCAAGCGTCTGAGCCGCGGCCTTACCAGCGAGGTCATCGCGGGCGTCTGCAAACTGATGGGAAATCTGGATTTGATTTATGCGGCAAACAAGGTGCGCGTGACCGCAACCTGCAACACCACCATCGGCTGCCGCGGCACACTCGCCACCAGACTTCAGCCGAACCACGCGACCGACGATGTGGAGGGCATCACCGCTTCCCTCTTTGAGGGCCTGAGCTACGGCTGCGGCGATGCGCTCCTGGGCCTGAACCCCGTCAGCGACACCGTGTCCCGGCTTTCCGAGGTGCTCAAGCGCTTTGACGAGGTCAAACACGAATTTGAAATTCCAACGCAGATCTGCGTTCTTGGCCATATCACGACACAGATTGAAGCGGTCAAGCGCGGCGCGCCTGCCGATATGATCTTCCAGTCGATCGCGGGCTCGCAGAAAGGCAACCACGCCTTCGGCTTCTGCGCGGACACGGTCCGCGAGGCATTACAGGTATTAAAAGAGCGCGGCACCGCCAAGGGCCCGAACGTCATGTATTTTGAGACAGGCCAGGGCAGCGAGCTATCCTCCGATGCGCACTATGGCGCAGATCAGGTTACCATGGAAGCGCGCTGTTACGGCTTTGCCCGGGAGTTCCACCCGTTCATGGTCAACACGGTCGTCGGCTTCATCGGACCCGAGTACCTTTACGACAGCAAGCAGGTTATCCGCGCAGGTCTGGAAGACCACTTCATGGGCAAGCTGACCGGCATTCCCATGGGCTGCGACTGCTGCTACACCAACCACATGATGGCCGACCAGAACGACATTGAAAATCTGGCGCTGCTGCTTGGAGGCGCCGGCGTCAACTACATTCTCGGCGTCCCGTCGAGTGACGACGTTATGCTCAACTATCAGACAAACGCCTACCACGATGTCAACGCCGTGCGCGAGGTTCTGAACCTCCGCCCGATCCGCGAGTTTGAGCAGTGGCTGGAAAAAATGGAGATCATGCACGACGGCAAGCTGACCGGCCGTGCGGGCGATCCGACGATGTTCCTTCGGAAGAGGTGATAACGATGAATCAGGAATTGATTGAAAGAATTGTCGCCGAAGCAATCCGCCAGCTTGAGCAAAGCGGCTGCGTGGTGCTTCCGAACCGCACCGAAGAAGAGATTGTGCCGCAGCCATGTGAGGATATCGTCTCGCCCGCCTGCAAGGCCGTTCCCCTGCTGGAAAATCCGCTGGACCCCGAGGGCCTTGCGCGGATGAAAAAGCAGACAACAGCGCGCATTGGCGTTGGCCGGTGCGGCGCGCGGCTCAAAACGCAGACGGCCCTTGCCCTGCGCGCGGACCACGCAAACGCGAGAGACGCTGTTTTTGCAGACGTGGACCCGAAGTTTCTGGAAAGCCTGGGCCTTTTCCAGGTCCAGTCGGCCTGTAAGGATAAAGACACCTACCTCACAAGGCCCGATCTAGGGCGGCTTCTGGAAAAGCCGACGCTGGACGAGCTCAAAAAGCGCTGCGTTTTAAACCCTGACGTGCAGATCTACGCGGCAGACGGCCTGAGCTCGAAGGCGATTGAAGCAAACCTTGGAAGAATCCTTCCGATTCTGGTGCAGGCACTGGAGGACAAGGGCCTCAAGGTCGGCACGCCGTTCTTCCTGCGCTACGGGCGTGTGGGTTCGGAGGAATACGTTGCCGAAGCGCTCGGCGCGAAGGTTGTGTGCGTGCTGATCGGCGAACGGCCCGGCCTTGCAACAGCGGAGAGCATGAGCGCCTATATCGCCTACAACGCTTACGTCGGCATGCCGGAATCAAAGCGCACGGTTGTCTCCAACATTCACAAAAATGGCACCGCAGCCGTCGAGGCCGGCGCGTACATCGCCGAGGTCATCGACAAAATTCTCGAGCAGAAGGCCAGCGGCGTGGACCTGATCAAATAGGAGGGATTGTATGCGAGCAGATCCCATGCAGACAACGATCCTCTGTACACAGATCATCCCGAACGCCGACCCGGCGCTTCTGACGCAGATCAACGCCCCGCAGGGCGCAAGAAGCCTTGGTATTCTGACAACAGACTGTGATGATGTGTCCTATGCCGCGCTCGATGAAGCGACCAAAAAAGCGGCTGTCCGCGTGGTTTACGCGAAGAGCATGTACGCAGGCTCTTCCAACGCCAGCACGGCCCTGGCCGGTGAGTTCATCGGAATCCTCTGCGCGGAAAACCCGGAGGAAATCAAAAGCGGGCTGGAAGCGGCGGTCAGCTTCATCCGAAACGACGCCTGCTTTTACAGCGCGAACGACGATGACTCGATTGTCTACTTTGCGCACTGCATTTCGCGCTCCGGAAGCTACCTTTCAGAGGCTGCCGGTATCGCTGAGGGCGAGGCCATCGCCTATCTGATTGCGCCGCCGGCAGAAGCGATTGTTGCGCTCGACGCGGCAATGAAGGCGGCCGACGTCCAGATGTGTCTGTTCTACGGTCCGCCGACGGAAACGAACTTTGCAGGAGGCCTCCTCACCGGAGACCAGGCGGCCTGCAAGGCGGCCTGCGAGGCCTTTGCAGACACAGTCTGCAAGGTCGCGGCGCAGCCGGATATCATTTGAGAAAAACATTTTTACATAACTTTTAGGAGGAAATTATCATGGAAACGAAACAGGCTCTTGGTATGATTGAAACAAAAGGTCTTGTCGGCTCTGTCGAAGCGGCTGATGCGATGGTCAAGGCAGCAAACGTCCGTCTGATCGGTAAGGTTCAGGTTGGCGGCGGCCTCGTGACCGTTATGGTCCGCGGCGACGTCGGCGCTGTCAAGGCAGCCGTTGACGCAGGCGCAGCAGCTGCAAGCCGCGTTGGCGAGCTCATCTCCACGCATGTCATTCCCAGACCCCACGAGGACGTGGAAAAGATTCTTCCGACGCTCGGCGACAACGCATAAGCGCTTGCAGGGCAATTGAAGGGAGGCAAACACATTGGAATTTGATAAGGATTTGCAATCCATTCAGGAGGTCCGGAACCTTGTTGCCAAGGCAAAGGCCGCGCAGGCCGAATTTGCGACGTTCTCGCAGGAGCGCGTAGACGCCGTAGTCAAGGCCATCGCGCAGGCCTGTGAGAAAGAAGCGGAGCGGCTTGCCAAGATGGCAGTCGAGGAAACCGGCTTTGGCATCTGGCAGGACAAGGTGCTGAAAAACCTGCTTGGCAGCAAAATGACCTATGAGTACATCAAGGATATGAAAACCGTCGGCGTGCTGCGTGAGATCCCCGAGCGCAGCCTGACTGAAATCGGCGTGCCGATGGGCGTTGTTGCGGCGCTGATTCCGTCGACAAACCCGACGTCCACCGTCATGTATAAGTCGCTCATTTCCCTCAAGGCAGGCAACGCCATCGTCATCAGCCCCCATCCGGGCGCGAAGAACTGCATTATTGAGACCTGGCGTGTGGTGGAGAAGGCCGCAAGAGACGCAGGCGCTCCGGCAGGTCTGGTCGGCTGCATCACCATGCCGAGTATTGACGCGACGAATACGCTCCTCAAGCATCGCGATATCGGCATCATTCTTGCCACCGGCGGCGAGGCAATGGTCCGCGCGGCTTACTCCTCCGGCAATCCGGCGCTCGGCGTCGGCCCCGGCAACGGCCCGTCCTACATTGAAAAGACGGCCAATATTCCCGAAGCTGTCCGCCATATCTTCGACAGCAAGACCTTTGACAACGGCACAATCTGTGCTTCCGAGCAGAGCATCGTCACCGAAACCTGCATCAAGGACCAGGTGATCGCCGAGGTCAAGAAGCAGGGCGGCTACTTCCTGAGCCCGGAAGAGAGCGACAAGGTCGGCAAGTTCATTCTCCGTGCCAACGGCACCATGAATCCCAAGATCGTCGGCAAATCCGCGCAGGTCATCGCGCAGATGGCGGGCATTGAGGTCCCCTCTTCCTGCCGCGTGCTCGTCTCGGAGCAGACAACCGTCGGCAAGAGCAACCCCTATTCGCGTGAAAAGCTCTGCCCGATTCTCGCGTTCTACGTGGAAGACAACTGGGAAGCAGCCTGCAAGCGCTGCATGGAAATTCTCTTCAACGAGGGTGCCGGTCACACCATGACCATCCACAGCCAGGACAAGGCCGTCATCCGTGAGTTCGCGCTCAAAAAGCCGGTTTCGCGTCTTCTGGTCAACACGCCGGGCGCGCTCGGCGGCGTCGGCGCAACGACGGGCCTTTCCCCTGCTCTGACGCTTGGCTGCGGCGCAGTCGGCGGCAGCGCAACATCCGACAATATCAGCCCCCTGAACCTCATCAATATCCGCCGCGTGGCTTACGGTCTCAAGGAGCTGTCTGACCTTCGTCAGATTCAGCCACAGCCCTCCTGCTGCGAAAGCACGTGCCAGACTTCTTCGAGCGTCTTCACCCAGGCACAGATTGAAGCGATCACCCGCGCAGTTGTCGACCAGCTCAAAAAGAGCGCCGGCTGCTGAGAAATCACATATTACTGTATTTAAAACTATTTGGAGGAATTTAAAATGGAAAACTTACAGGCTCTTGGTATGATTGAAACAAAAGGTCTTGTCGGCTCGATCGAGGCAGCTGATGCGATGGTCAAGGCAGCAAACGTTCATTTGATCGGCAAGGTCCATGTCGGCGGCGGCCTTGTGACCGTCATGGTCCGCGGCGACGTCGGCGCTGTCAAGGCAGCCGTTGACGCGGGCGCAGCAGCGGCAAGCCGTGTTGGCGAGCTTATCTCCACTCATGTCATTCCCAGACCCCACGGCGATGTGGAATACATTCTGCCGACGCTCGACGGCAGCAATCAGTAAGCTTCACGCGGCCGGGCGCGTTCTTTTCCCGGCCGCAGCAAAATCCCGCCGGCAAAAACCGGCTTTGAGAGGTGAAGCAACATGAAAGCGGAGCTTATAACCGACAGCGACCTGCGCGCGCGCTGGTCTTACCGGGCAGACGATCCCATCACCATCAGCGCAGACGCCGTTCTGACGCCGTGCGCGCAGGAATTTGTGCGGGATCACCATATTGAAATTATCCGCAGGCCGAAATACGGTGCGATGTCCCGTAGCAAGATTCCGATGCAGAACGGAAAGCCCGTGTTTGTCAATCTGGAAACCGGCCGCGAGTGCGCGGAAAAGCCGGAGGAAATGACGCATCTGCGCGGAAACCTCCTCGTTTCCAAAACCCACCCGCGCATCGCGTTCCGTGGCCAGCTCGACAGCCTGCTTGCAGAGATTCTGCTGCTGCAAAGCCGCGCGCACCAGGACGGTGAAACGGCGCTTCTGGCAGATCTGGAGGATCTGGCCGGCTTTACCCGCTGCATTTTAGGCGCGGAGGTCAAGGACGAACCGCTTGCCGAGGGACAGGTTCTCGGTATGGACGCGGCGCAGATCCGCCACGCCTCGCACAATATCAAGGGCACGCTTGGCATTGAACACCCAATTCCGGACTACCGGATGCCGCTCATCTGCCTGGAGCTCAACCGTCTGCGCACCCGCGTGCGGGAGGCGGAGCTGTATGCGGCGCATGCCTTTGAAGCGGAGGACGGCAGCTGTACGCGCGTTGACCTTGTGCAGGCAATGAACCGGCTTTCGAGCTGTGTCTATCTTCTGTTCTGCAGAAAACTGGCAGGATATTACGACAGGAGACATGCAACATGAATGAAATCAGAGAACAGGATATCCGCGCGCTGGTCGAGCGGATTGTGGGTCTCGGTGTTGACGCAGCGGCAGGCTGCGAAAAAAATGGCTGGATGGAGGTGCCGACAGAAATTTCTGCCCGCCACGTCCACCTGACGGAGCAGGCCGTCGAGACCCTGTTTGGCCCCGGCGCAGCGCTTCACCCGAAGCGCGATCTGAGCCAGCCGGGACAGTTTTTGTGTGAAGAGCGCGTGCGCTTGATCGGCCCGAAGGGCGTGATGGAAAATATCGCAGTGCTCGGCCCAGTGAGATCTGCCGTACAGGTAGAGCTGTCGCTGACCGATGCACGGACGCTCGGCGTCAAAGCGCCGATTCGCCAGTCCGGCGACCTCAGCGGCGCGGGAGACGTCTATATCGTCGGCCCCTGCGGTATGCTGAACGCCACGGGCTCTGTGATTGCGGCCAAGGCGCACGTGCATATGACGCCGGAAAACGCAAAGCAGTACGGTGTGCAGGACGGTCAGACTGTGCAGCTCCGGCTGCAAACCGACCGGCCCATCACCCTTGGCGATGTGGTTGTCCGCGTGAGTGAAAAATTTGCGCTTGCGGCGCATATTGACTTTGACGAGGCGAATGCCGCGCATTTTACAGGCAAAGAGCCCTGCGCAATCTGCTGCGCCGGCGTATCGGCACAGCCCGCAGCCCCTGCCCCGGTGAAGCAGGATAAGCCTTCCTGCCAGACCCCGGCTGTGCCCGCGGCCAACGGCAAAAAACAGCTCATTACCGAAGCTGAAGCCGTCAGAATGGTTGCAGCCGGTCTTTCCATGCCGGAAGGCCCGAATATTATTGTAACGCCGCTTGCGAAGGACGCATTCCTGCACGCAAAGGCGAAGTAACGCAAGGAGGATCCCATGGTTGTATGTAAGGTCGTCGGCCACGTCTGGGCCACGAAAAAAGAGCCGAGTCTGGAAGGACTGAAGCTGATGCTGGTGCAGGAAGACACCGGCTCTGGCAAAGCGCCCATTCAGGTTGCAGCGGATGTCGTCGGTGCGGGCATTGGCGAACGCGTGCTTGTCGTCTCCGGCAGCACTGCGCGCAAGGCCTTCGGCCGCGACGACGTGCCGATGGATATGGCAATCGTCGGCATCATCGACAGCATGGAGCAGGTCTCCGTACCCAAGAAAAAGTGAGGCGGTAAACGCATATGGATCTGATCAGATGTATTCATGCAGCCGGAATTGTCGGCTGCGGCGGCGCGGGTTTCCCGACGGACCGGAAGCTCTGCGGCAAATTCCGTTATCTGATTGCAAACGGCGCGGAATGTGAGCCGCTGCTGCGAACGGACCGCTATCTCATGCGCGAAAAGGCACCGGAGATTGTCCGGATTATGGCCGCGCTTGCCGAGTTTTTGCAGGTAGAGCGCTGCGTGATTGCGCTCAAGGACCACTACCACGCGGAGCTTGCCGCACTGAGAAAGGCTGTTGCGGAAAGCGGCGCGGATGTCAAAATTTTTGAGCTTCAGAACTTCTACCCTGCCGGAGACGAGCAGATGATCGTCCGCGAGGTCACGGGCGAAATTGTTCCGCCCACCAAAATCCCCGCGGCAGTCGGCGCAGTGGTCGACAATATCGCCACCATTTACGCCATCGGCGAGGCAATGGAGGGCAAGACCTTCACGCACAAGTACCTGACCGTGACCGGCGAGGTTGCGCACCCTGTTGTCCTCCGCGTCCCGATCGGCACCAGCCTGCAGGCGTGCATTGATCTTGCCGGCGGCGCAACGTGCCGCAATCCCTACATTATGACGGGCGGCCCTCTGATGGGCAAGCATGTCGCGCCGGAAGCAATGGATACGGCTGTCGTCACCAAGACGACCTCTGGTATTCTGGTTCTGCCGGAAGGCTGTGCGAACGAATCACGCGACCGCGTGAGCGTGGAGGCGATGATTCACCGGGCAAAGGCCGCCTGCATTCAGTGCACGTCCTGCACGCAGATGTGTCCGCGCCACATGCTCGGCCATCCCATTGAGCCACACCGAATCATGCGCAAAATGGCGCTTGGCGGCGATATTACCGAGATGCTCTCAGACCCTATCGTGCAGAGCGCGCAGATGTGCTGCGAGTGCGGCGTGTGCGAGGTATTCGCCTGCCCGATGGGCCTGCAGCCGCGCAGAATCAACGGTCTTCTGAAAAAAGAGCTCGGTAAGGCGCGTATTCGCTGCCAGATTCCAGAGCAGGAATATACGGCCAATCCCGAGCGCGAGGCGCGCAAGGTTCCCTCCCGCCGCATCGCGGCAAGAGACGGCGTTGCAAAGTATTATGACTATGAGATTACCGATCTCATCAGCGCCGAGCAGGATACGGTCCGCATTCCGCTGCAAATGCACATCGGAGCGCCCTGTGTTCCCTGCGTTGCAGCCGGTGACCACGTCACAGCCGGACAGCTGATTGCAGCCCCGGCGGAAGGCGCGCTCGGCGCGAATATCCACGCGAGCATCGACGGCGTGGTGAAGTCGGTGGACAGCACCATCGTGATTTCAAAGAACTGAGGTAGATTTGCATGGAAACAATCGGATTTCTGGAATTAAACAGCATTGCAAAGGGCATGGAAGTCGCGGACTGCGTTCTGAAAACGGCCGAGGTCAAACTGGTCTTTTCGCGTGCCGGCTGCCCCGGCAAATACTACCTGCTCTTTACCGGCGAGGTTGCGGCCGTGCAGGAGTCCATTGATGCCGGCTGCCGTCTGGGCGGTCAGTTCGTCGTAGACCATTGCGTGATTCCGCGGGTTCACCCGCAGGTGATCTCCGCTATCCATTCGGCAACGATGCTCGACAACATGCGCGCCATCGGCGTCATGGAGTTTTTCTCGGTGACCGCTTCTGTCTATGCGGCAGATGCCGCGGCAAAGGCTGCCGACGTGCAGCTTTTGGACGTGCGCCTTGGAACCGGCATCGGCGGCAAGTCCTTTGTCGTCCTGACCGGCGAGGTTGCAGCCGTCTCTGAGGCCGTTTCCTGCGGCATCAGCACCCCGAACGCAGAGGGCATGGTTGTCTCCTCTGTCGTGATTCCGGGCCCGCATCCGGAGCTGCTCGACGCGCTGATGTAAGGAGAAGACTATGGCAGAAGAATTTCACGAGAAGCAACGTATCATACAGGAATTTGTTCCGGGCAAGCAGGTCACGCTTGCCCATGTCATCTCAAACCCGGACGAAAGCCTGTATAAGAAAATGGGCGTCATCGGCGAGACCAGCGGCGCGCTTGGCATCATGACCATCACGCCGAGCGAGGGCGCGATCATCGGCGCCGACGTCGCGTCCAAGGCCGCGAACATCAACGTCGTCTTTGTCGACCGTTTCAACGGCTCTCTGGTCGTCAACGGAGACGTTGCGAGCGTCGAAGAGGCAATCCGGGACGTTTTGCGCGTGCTGACGAACGTTCTGCACTTTACGCCGACGGAGATTACCAAGACATGAAGAAGATCGTATTGGTGGGCAATGTCGCCTGCGGCAAGACGACGCTTTGCCAGCGTCTCAACGGCCTGAAACTGCAATATGAAAAAACGCAGGCCTTGAACGTCGTCAACTGCACGATCGACACGCCGGGCGAGTATCTAGAGCACCGCTCTTTGATGCGGGGGCTTACGGTTGTGTCTGCAGACACAGACTATGTTGTCTTTGTCCAGGATGCGTCGCGTGACCTCTATCTCTATTCCCCCGGTCAGGCGGCAGCTTTCCCGGTGCCGGTGATCGGCGTGGTGTCAAAGGCGGACATTGCAACCGAAAAGCAGATTGCGCAGGCAAAAGAGCTTCTGGAGTTCACCGGCGCAGACCCCATTTTCGTCCTCAGCTCCTATACAGGAGACGGCGTGCAGGCGCTGATCGACTATCTGCAAGACGACATAGAAGAAAAAGCATAACAAAACCGCTGCAACAGCTTCGTTGCAGCGGTTTTTCGTATCAGGATTTCAGCGTATCGATAAATTCCAGCACGCAGGCGCGCAGGCGGCCGATTCCCTCCGGCATATGCTCGCGCAGGTGCATACCCATGCCGAGTTCGCGCCCTGTGGCCGGGCTCACAGGCAGAATCTTTACGCCGTTCGTCCGGCCGCGGAGCATCATTTCGGCCATCATCGAAAGCCCCAGGCCCTTACCGACCATACGGATGACCGTCTCGTCGTCGACATGACAAGGCCTGATCTTTGGTTTTACATTGTTTGCAGCCAATGCCGCCTTCACGTCCAAATCAAATTTCCCGTACGGCATCAGAAATTCCTTGCCCTCAAACGCTTCGATGGGAAACGTTTCCTGCCCATCCAGCGGATAATCCGGCGGCAGGATCGCATACATTGCGTCCTGACAAAGCGGCGTCCAATCGCAGGAAAAGCCCGCCTGCTTGGCCGCAAAGATGACGTCGGTTCTCCCCTTTTCCAGCAGCTCAAACGGCTCGATTGCGTTATCGACCATGCGCAAATCTACGTCAATATTCGGGCAGACGCGGCGGAAGCGGTACAAAATCTCCGGCATCCAGTGCATGGCGATGCTGGCGTAGGCCGCGACACGGATGGTATCGCGCTTTTTGTCGGTGATGGCCGCGATCTGGTTCTCCAGCTTCGCGTTCGCGCGCAGGAACTCTCGGATAGACGGGATGAGCGTCTCCCCTTCTTTAGTTAACGTAATTCCATTATGGTCACGCCGCACCAGCGTCAGACCGATATCGCGCTCGAGACTGTCGACCATGTGCGTCAGCCCCGACTGCGTATAGCCCACGACCTCCGAGGCCTTGGAAAAGCTGCCAAGGTCGATGGCGGTCATCAAAATTTCAAGCTTCTTGCTGTCCATGAACAATCCTCCCACGGGTATGACGGATACTATGACAAATCGTCATATATCTATTATAATCACGCGATTCCATTTTTCAACCATTTCGGCTATTATATTTTCAAAGGAGCTGATTGTTTTATGACCACGAAAAAATTAACCTTCCGGCAGAAGATTCTTGTGGCCGGAACCCTGTTTGGCATGTTCTTTGGCGCAGGCAACCTGATTTTCCCCGTTCACCTTGGCCAGCTAGCCGGACGAAACGTCCTGCCCGCCATGATTGGTTTTATCATCACCGCCGTCGGCATTCCGATTTTCGGCGTAGCAGCCATCGGCGCAATGCATTCGGATGGTTTACAGACATTATCGAGCAAGGTCAGCAAGGGCTACGGCGTGTTCTTCACGTGTCTTCTGTATCTCACCATCGGTCCCCTGTTTGCGATCCCGAGATGCGCGACCACGTCCTTTACCACCGGCGTGACCCCGATGCTGACGGATGCGTCCCGCGAGCCCATCGCGCTTCTCATCTTCTCGGCCATTTTCTTCGCATTTGTTCTCTTCTTCTCGCTAAGACCCGGCAAAATCACGGTCTGGATCGGCAAGATCATCAACCCGATTTTCCTTCTATTCCTCGCGGTTCTCGTCATCCGGGCGCTCATCCATCCGGGTGCGGCAGTTGCCGATGTGGAGCCCGATGCAGCGTATGAAACCGGCGCGTTCTTCTCGTCGTTCATTGAGGGCTACGGCACGATGGACGCGATTGCGGGTCTGGCCTTCGGTATTGTGGTCATTGACGTCATTCGCCGCATGGGCGTTGATGATGACGATGCGGTTGCCGCCGACGTTCTGAGCTCCGGCGTTCTGACCGGTATTCTCATGGCAATCATTTACGTTCTGACGATTCTCATGGGTACACAGTCCCGTGGCCTCTTCGAGACCTCCGCCAACGGCGGTATTGCCCTGACACAGATCGCGGGCCATTATTTTGGCTCCGTCGGTCAGCTGATTCTGGCCGTCACGATCACGTTCGCCTGCCTAAAGACATCCATCGGCCTTGTGACCTCTTGCTCGGAGACGTTTGTGAAGATGACGCACGGCAAAATCTCCTACTCCGTCTGGGCAATCATCTTTACGGTCTTCTCGTTTGCGGTCTCCAATGTGGGCCTCAGCATGATCATCGAATACTCCATCCCGATGCTGATGCTCATCTATCCACCCGCGATCGTGCTGATCATTCTGGCCTTTGCCGGAAAGCTCTTCGGCCATGACCGCAGAGTCTATGTCTCCACCATGGTCTTCACCTGGGCCGCCGCGATTTTCGACTTCATGAAGACGCTTCCCGGGAGCCTGCAGGAGAGCCTGCATCTGGACACGCTGGTAAGCCTTGCCGGGAAGTGCCTGCCGCTGTTTGACAAGAACCTCGGCTGGCTGATCCCGGCCTGCATCGGCTTTGTCATCGGTATGATCCTCCGTGCATCCAAACCCTCCACGACATAAAACGCAAAATTCTTGCCTGCATCGCAGCTTCGCGGTGCAGGCGTTTTTATCTGGAATTATCCGAATCGCAGCCATACCGTGGAACGCAGTGATACGACTGCTCCGTCCCCCGGCACGAGACAGCGCTTTAAAATGGGCAGCAGCATTTGCATCAAGCCGCGCTCTGAGCGCTGAACAGGAAATTGCGGCGGTAGCCCTTTGGAAGCGAATACATACGGTTCCTTCCTTACAAAAACGGTTAGCTGGCTCTATCTATTATAGCACTCCGCATATGGGCTTTCAGGTCAGGATAGAATTTTCGCAGCAAAAAAAGCAGCGCCCGGAAGCCCAGACGCCGCATTCGTTCGTATTCAGCTGATTTCTTCGCGATAGAACAGCTTCAGAACCGTCTGCTCCAGTGCGTCGTCATCCACGTAAAACTCCGCGATGTTTTCCTCACTGATCTTCGCCTCACCCGCAGGCGCTGGCAGAACTGTCAGATCGCACTGCTCGGTGCGCTCGAGGAAACGGCTCAGCTTCTGCACCGTACAGTCCGAGCGCAGCCGCTCTCCCAGCGAGACCAGCGCGTCCGTTCCAAGCTCCACCGCGTCGCCGGAGGCCGTCTTTTCCATCCAGGCCTCCCAGGCTGCGCGCAAAAACTGCTCCTGCCGCGCCATACGGCTCTGGTTCGTACCATCGGAAACGATTTGCCGCGCCCGCACATAGGAAAGCGCCAGCTCGCCTTCCAGCGTGACTGTCTCGCCCCCAATAAGCCGCGGGTCGACCGCTGTCATATCCGTATCGATCGTGACCGGAACGCCGCCGACCAGGTCCGCCAGAATCGGGACCGCGTCCATGCTGAGCGCCGCGTAGTGGTCGACCGTCTGCCCGAAAAGGAGATTTTCCACCGCGCGCACCGTATTCTCGCAGCTCTCGTCTCCGCCGCTTCCGTAGGTATGGGCAAGGCAGAGCTGCTCGATTCGGCTCGTAGATGGCTCACCGTTTACGTCAAGCTGCCAGACCCTCGTCATCGTGTCGCGGTTCAGGGGCAGCGCCGTACAGGTATTTTCCTGCTTATCGAGCACAACCAGCAGCAGAAAGTCATTCTGCTCCTTGTTGAGGTATTCTGCAAAGGCCTCATAGCTGGAGTCCTTGTCGAGGCCAATGAGCAGGATGCTCTCAAGATTGCTTTTGAGCCGGTAGGTTTTTCCGCCGTAATACAGCTTCTGCCCCGCTTCATCCGGCACGATCTGCATCTGCTCGGGCACGACCTGCCGATGCTGGAACCGGCTGACGCCAAACAGGATCAGCGCGAACAGCCCCAGCAAAAGAAGGCACACGACAGCCGCGCGAAGCGAGCGTTTTCCAATTTTCACGCTGGCCATCCGAACCTCCCGCGAAACGCTCAGCCCTTCTTCCGCTTGGGAAGAACCGCAACCATAATTGCCGTGCCCGCGGCCAAAGCTGCCGCTGCGGCCAGCAGCCAGAACGGATACAGCGGCCGTCCGGTCTTCGGCGAGGTCGACGTAGCAGCGTCCGCCGCGCTCACGCGATTCGTGCTGACGGCAAAGACCACGTAGCCAAGGTTATAGAACTTGATATCGACGGTGCCGTCATCGTTAAAATGCAGGCGCGAACCCGTGATCTCCTCCCACGTGCCGTCAGGCAGCTGGTGGAGCACATGCAGCGTTTCGCCGTCCTTGAGCTCGGTCAAAAAGCGGATGGTGACGCTGCCGCTCTCATTGAGAATGGACGAATGACTCTCGTCGAGCTCAAGCTCAAAAATTTTCGAGACGGTCAGCTGCTTGTCGTCTCCAAGGCGTTCCTGCACTTCGTCGACCTTCTCCTTCAGGCCGTTCGGATGCTCCTCGAGCTCCGCGAAGTCGACGTCTTTTTCGTTGACATAATCAATAAAATTGCCGTCCTTGTCTTCCGTCCAGCCGACGTAATCGCCCGGCGCGACCTCGCCGTTGATCGGCACGAGGCGCTGCTCCTGGCTCTTCGGCGCACCGGCGGCAAAGGCCGAAACGCTTACACCGAGCACCAGCGCCAGCACAAGGATCACACGCGCAAATTTTCTCATAACCCATTCCTCCATTTAATCGACGATCTGTGTCAATTTTGCAAGCACCAAAAAGCGTTTGGAATAATCTCCGGCGTAGCAGGTGGACAAAATGACCACCCGATCGTCCGGGCTGACGGACGCGTCCGGAACGATCTGCGCATCGAGCGCGCGGCTGTGCAGCAGGGTGTCAAAGAACGCGGTAAAAACTTCTTCGTCTGTAAAATCGTAGCTGTAAAGCAGATGGCGGCTGTCCGTCGGGACGGCGGCAAAAATTTCATAGTGCAGCTCGCGGTATTTCTGGTAAATGACCAGCTCGCGGCTTTCCTCCATCCACGAGGGGTCGGAATAGATCCGCTGGAGACTGCTGAACATGCTGCCGTCATACATCTGGTGACCGTAGATGACTGTCACAGGGTCTGCAAACGTCGTAGTATTGTAGAGCGACTCCGTGAAAATAGAGCCCCAGCTGGATGGCTGGCCGTGTGCGTCGTGCTTTAAGTAATAGGTATCCTCGCCGTCTCGCTGCAAAATCGGGTCGCTAATTTTCGTCCCCGGCAGATCGAGCCATGCGTAAATATCGGAATTTTCCCGCCAGAGCGACTCAAAATCAACTGGGCTCTCATAGGGCGGCTTTTGCTCATCCGGCGATTCCTCCGGTTGCTCCGTCTCGTCTGATTCCACCGGAGCTTCCGGCGAGGCATCCGGCTGTGCTGTCTCGGTCTGCTGGCTTTCCAATCCTGCGCGCATGTATTCCGCCGTCTGCTCAATGACCGTCTGCTGCTTTTTCGCGCAGGCACTGAGCATGAGCAAACAGCCAAGCGCGGCCATCAGGAAAATCACCTTATGCATACCACGCACATCCTTCCCGCAGAAGCTGTTCTTCTCTGCGAAAAAAATCCGCTGTGAAATCGTCTCCGAAGTGCTTAGAGAGCTTTCTTGCCGCCTCCTGCATCCGCGGTGGACGCATCTTGAGATTATGACAATCGGAAGCGAGAAACTGAATTATCCCGCACCGCAGCATACGCAGGGTCTTCCCCGCGCTCGCCATCCGAAAAAGGGCGCTCGCGTTCGTCTGCATGCACACACCGCGATCAGAAAGCCGCTGCCACATATCCGCGCGCTGAAACCGGAAATACCGCTCCACATGCGCAAGTATCACCTGAATCCCACGCTCGGAAATTTCCAGCGTCTCCGCCAGGACACGTTCCGACCACGGCTCAAACGGCATCTCAATCAGCAGCAGCCTGCTTGAGCCGATACAAAAGCGCTCCAGCTGCTGCATCTGCGAAATATTTCGGTAGAACGCCACCTCCGCACCCAAAAGCACGCAGGGCATGCCGGACTCCATTGCGCCGGAAAGCTGCTGCCACGCCGATTCCCGGCGCAAGAAAAACTGTTCGGGCTTGTCGCTTGCCGCGTAGAAATGCGGTGTTGCCGCCGTCAGGGTGACGCCCTGGGAGGCTAGCATGCGAAGAAGTGCAAGGCTTTCTTCCAGACTGGAGCTTCCGTCGTCGACGTTCGGGAGGATATGCGTATGCAGGTCGATCATGGTTTTTGTTCCGGATTTTCCCGCGCAGGAGAAGTCTTGGACGAATTTTTCCGCCTGTCCTCCTCGCGGCGGCGCTTTTCCGCTGCGGCATAGTAGCCGTAGTCGTAGCGATACGAGTATTTGTAACCGTATTTATTGCCATAGCGATAGCGCTTCGCACCGGTCTCGCCCGAATCGTCAAACGTCATGACAAAGCCGAGAACCTTTACCTGCGTGAATTCCAACTGCCGCATGGTGACGTCCAGCGCGCGCATGTCCGTATAATTTTTCCGCACGACAACGATCATGCCGCTGAGCATCGGCGAGATCATCAGCGCGTCCGAAACGACTGTGATCGGCGGCAGGTCGCAGAGAATATAGTCGAACCGCTCCCGGAAGCTTTCAAGCAGCGCCTTCATACGCTCCGAGCCCAGAAGCTCCGAGGGGTTGGGCGGCAGATTGCCGGCCGTAATGACGTAGAGATCGTCGTGAATGCCGGACTTTTGCAGCGCATCCGTCAAAAGCGCCGAACCGACCAGCAGATCGGAAAGGCCGGGCGCTTTGGAGATCGGAAGCGATTTGTGCAGCACGGGAAGGCGCATATCCATCTCGATGAACAAAACGCGTTTGGCCGATTCCGCAATGGAGTAGGCCAGATTGATGGCCGTGGTCGATTTGCCCTCGCCCTTTATGGGGCTTGTAATGCCGAAGATGCGGCTGCCATCCTCATCTTCCGCAAGGCTGAACATCACGTTTGTTCGAAGCAGCTTATAGGCCTCAGACGCCGAGAAGCTGAGCTTGCCGCCAACCATTGCGCGGCGGCTGCGGGAATCCTCGGCGTTTCTATGTGCATTCTTGTTCAAGTTGTCTTCTCCTTTTTGGCGGGCTCATAGTCACTGCGGTACGCACCGGCGCCCGAATACGCCAAATCCGGGATAACCGCCAGAATCGGCAGCTGATAGCGCTGCGTGATATCATCCTCGCTGTGAAGCTTCTCGTCGAAAATCTCGCGCAGGCAGATGATTGCTGCGATGACCACAAGACCCGCCAGCATACCGAGCGCCGTATTGCGCGTGTAGCTCGGAGAGGCGATTTCCGCCGGAACGATCGCGTAGTCGACGATCTTGACCGAGCTCCCCTCCACGATATCCGCGATCCGATCGGGCAGGATGTCCGCAATCGCGTTGGCAATCAGCTCGGCCTCCTGCGGGTCGGGCGAGGTCACGTCGATGGAGAAGACCTCCGTGGAGTTGACAGCCTCCGCCTGAACCATTTTGGTCAGCTGCTGATAGGAATACGGAACGCCCGTGCGCGAGATGACTTCGTTGAGCGTGCCGCGCGTTTTCAAAATGACGGTATACGTATCGACCAGACTCTGCGAAGCAGCCAAGTCGCCGGCCGAGATGCTGACCTTCGCACTGCCGACACTGATGGCGCTGTTGTTGACGTACATCATGGCCGTCGCCTTATATAAGGGCGTCACCAAGAAGAACGTATAGCCGAACGCCAGCGCGCCGCACAATAGTGTGACCAGCACGATCAGCCACAGCTTTTTCCAGAGCGCACCCGCCAGCCGCAGCAGGTCAATTTCATAATAATCGGTTTTGTTTCTATTCATGCACTGCTCCCGTTTGCCGCATCTTTCGCTGCGGAGCAAATAAAAATCTGCCATCCGCGCGGCCGGAATCTCCCGATACGCGCTCTTGTAGTATTTATAGTATACTGCCTACTGTCGGAATAATCAAGTGCGGCCGCGGATTTTCCCGCACATTTTTTCCAGAAAAGTGAAGCGTTTTTTGTGAATTCCCGGCAAAGAAAACCGCCCGATTTCCTTATGGAAACCGGACGTTCTAGCTTTGTACGATCGTCTTTCCCTGTACATGCAGCCGCTTCTGCGCAAGAGCGAGCGCGGCAGGCCTGTGCGTCACGGCGACGCAGGTCCTTCCTGAAAGAGACGATAGCCGTCTCAGCACCTCACGCTCTGTATCTTCGTCCAGTGCGCTCGTCGCTTCATCTAAAAGCAGCACACCGGCGCCGCTCAGAACCGCGCGGGCAATCGAAACGCGCTGCGCCTGTCCCTCGGAAAGGCCGGCAGAATTTTCACCGAGCGGCGTATTGATCCCCTCGGGAAGCTCCGGCAAAAATGCGTCCATACAGCTGGCATAGATGGCCTGCGAGATGGCTGCCTCGGACGCGGCTGGACTCGTGAGCGTCAGATTTTCGCGCAGCGTGCCACTGAACAGTAAATTTCCCTGCGGAACGTAGGCAAAGAGCGGCCTTGTGGCGGGACTGATGGGAATTGTGCTGTCTTGCAGCCGAAGCTGAAGCGACCCCGCCTGCGGGGTGTAGACCCCGAGCAGAAGCTTCAAAAGCGTACTTTTTCCAGCGCCGGACTCGCCGGTAATGACCGTGAAGCTGCCCTTCGGGATGGAAAAGCTGACGTGGTCCAACACCGTCTCGCGGTCATAGACGAACGAAAGCTCGTCCGCCTCGATGGCGGTCAGTTTCTCATAGACGGCGCCTGCGTCGATCCTCTCGCAGACCGGTTCATCAGGCAGCGCATCGAGCTCCATCAGGCGCTCGCACGAGCCGAGCATCGCGATCATCTGCGGCAGAACGCCGGAGAGGTTCACAAACGGTCCCTGTAATTGGCTGACAAGCGCGGTCATGGCGCTCAAGTCGCCAAAGGTCATTCTCCCCTGCTGAATCCCGACCGCGCACCACACGAGCGTCACAAATCCCGCGCCGTAACCAAGAAGGCTCACGCTGGTGTTCGCAAGCAGCGACACGTTTTTTCGGCGCTTCTGGAGCGCGAATCGGTTCGATAACAGCGCCTCCGCCCGCGTTTCCACGGCCTCGCTTGCGTCAAGTGCCTGCACAAGCAACAGCTTTTCAAGAACCTCCTGCAAAAATGCAGCGCTTTTGCCTTCTGCCTCGCCGAGGGCCTTATGGAGCGTTTTGAGCTTTTTTCGGGCGGCCGCCGTCAAAATCGTCACGAGAAGACCGGCCGCCAATGCCGCGAGCGTAAATTCAGGGCTCAGGGATAGAAGCGCCAGTCCCGCGCCAACGAGACGCACGAGCATCGCGCCAAGGCCCGGTAGCGTCGTCACAAGCCCATCAGACACGGCCTTCGCGTCGTTATTCATGCGGTTGAGAAGCTCCGCCGTGTGGAACTTCGCGCTTTCCTCGTACCGCGTGCGCAGAAGCTTTCCAAGGTAACGCCGCTTCCAGTCGCGCTCGAGATTTGCCGAAAGGGAGTCGCGCAGCGCGCGTAGGCCCGTAAGCGTCAGAAGCAGCGCCGCAATCAGCGCCGCCTGCATCCCGGAAGCACGCAAAAGCGCTGCCGCCTCGCCGGAGGCCGCAGCGTTGACAACGCCCCTTGTCCCCAGCGCGAACAAAACGCCAAGCTCGGCGTTTGCCATGCTGAGGAGCAGCAGCGCCAGAAGCGAGGGAACCCTCGCCCGGACGCAGGATAGAAGCCAAAAAATCGAATGGGTCTGTTTTTTCATCGGTTCCTTTCCCGTGTCACTTGCCGCCGGAGCCATCCTGCCGCGCGGTGGGCGAACCGGCGAAGCGGCCGCACGGCGAGAAGTGCCCTCCAATAAAGACCGTACGCGGCGCTCGTTACGCTCGTCCAGCGGTCCGTTCTTTGAAACTCGGTCACAACGGCGAGAATCTGCTCGCGGCGGAGGCCTCTTTCGAGCACCCACTGCGCGTCGCCGCAAAAATCGTAGGTTTCCCCGTGACACGCGGCGACACGGTGTAGCACGTACTGGCCGTTATCCCGCTTATAGAGCACGACGGCCCCGCGCGGGAGCGTTTCGGGCGCAGATTGCAGACGGACGCGGCTTTTGCGGTCGTGGAGCGTGGGCTCCATGCTGCGGCCGGTCACCGTCAGCTCCGCCACGCCGCCGGAGGCGATGATCTCCTCCAGCAGCGGCGAAAGCTCCCGCATGGGGACGCGGGTATGTACGCGGTCAGTTCTTTCCAACGAGGTCACCAATGTCGATGGTTTCGCCGGGCTTGACCTCGATCACGTTCTTGTTATCGTCATATGCCGCCTCGGCCTTCTTTTTCCACTCGTAGAACGCTTTGGGCGAGTCAAACTTCTCGTAGAACTCATACTGCTCGTCCTCACTCATGGCGAGGTACTGCTCCCACGTGGTGTCCTCGAGCTTGCCGCTGGGTGGCGTGGTGCTGCCGCCATTGTTTCCGTTGTTCCCGGAATTGTCAGTCGAGCCGTTATTGCCGGAATTGTTGGTATTGTCGGACGTGTCGGGCTTCTTGTTTTCCTCGCGGCCCTCGCTCTCGGGGTTGCCGGTCTCGGAATAGCCAGTGGCCTTGGCGAATGCCTTTGCGTCGAAGACCTTCTGGTCGATCAGGCGATCGGCGAGGGTCTTGTCGGAGTCCTTGAGCTTGGTGTTGAGCGCGCGCCAGAAGATCTCAACGGCCTCGCCGCGCGTAAAGCTTGCGGCATCCTCGACACTGTCAACGAGACCGATCTTTTTCGCCAGACCACGGCTCGTGCGATAGTAGAAGTCGGGGGTCTCGCCGCCGTCGGTGTAGCCGAGGACGCGCAGGACGATGGTCAGGTACTGGAAATCGGTGACGGTGTCCGCGCCGCCGTATTTCGTGGCGCTGTAGCCCTTGACGTACTCATTCGCGTAGGCGTAGGCCACGACCTTGGAGGCCCAGGGGGCAACGTCGGTGAAGGGGTGGGTGTAGCTGCCTGCTTCGGCGGTCTCCAGCGCGCCCAACATACGCACGAGAAGCATCGCGCTCTGCTCGCGGGTCAGGCTGTTACTCAGCTCATAGCCCTTGTTCGTACCCAGAAACAGGCCAAGGGAATAGAGCGCGTCCGCGGCGTTGAGCTCGGTCGTCGTTGCTGCGCTCACGGGCATGACGAGCATGCCGCACAGCAGGCAAACGGCCAGAAACAGAGACAAATATTTTTTCATTGGGTCAACCTCCTGTCAGGTTCGCATGGATCACTTGTATCTTACTTTTCCAGACAACCGGCCTCTTGCAGCTGCCGCAGGAAGTCCTGCACATCCTGCGCGGCCGTCTCCGGGCTTACGTCGTATTCCGCCGTCAGCGCGTCGACGAGGGTTTTCTCATCTGCGCCATCTTTCAGCTTGTTCCAGAGCAGCACGCCGGTATCGTTCAGGCGGAGCATGCCGTTAAAATCGACGCTCGCCTGCCCGACGGCGACGGCCACCCAGCTGCCGACGATCTGCCGGAGGACAAAATTTTCATTCAGCTTCATGGGGTTCTCCTGTTTGGGGTTTGTCCGGGCGCATCGTCTCGTAGCTGAGGCGGGCGGCGGACTCAGTGGGGATGTTTTCCAGCTCGTAGACGGGAATTTCTTGCAGTAGCCGGTCTACATGAGTTAACAATAGGTTCATGTTCTCCGGACGCAGGCGATAGGTCGTCTGCCCGAGCAAAAGCGGAAGTGCTTTCTCAGGCGTTAACTGCCGGATGCGGTTGTGTTCCGCTTTTTTGAGGAAGCAGATGCCCGCAAGCGGCCATTTTTCGTTTATATTGATGCCGTCCTTGCCGCACCACGGCGTGCCGTAGGCGAACCAGCCGGTATCCAAACGCCGAAGCGCGGGCTTGTCGTCGTTGAAGATGCTGGCCGCTTCGCCGAACGCGGACTGCCACAGGCGCGTGTGCGTCGACTTTCCCCTGCCGCACGGGCCGGAGAAGAGATACGCATTGCCATCCATCGCAACGGCGGAGGCATGCAGCATCAGGCCGTTAAACTTCAAAAGCTGCGTATAGAACTGCCAGCCGGACTCCAGATAGACTATCATTTCTGGCGTAACGTCTTCGTATAACTCCGGACGATATTTTGATTCGTCTATCACAATCTGCGCGGGCTCGTCCGTTTCCACGCGATACGCCGCACAGCGGGAGGCTAAGCCTCCCGCTGCTGGGACGTTTGTGATCAAATCAGAAATGAAACAGCGCAAAAGTGTATTAGAGGTCGCCGCCGATGCCACCAGAACCAATGTTTCCGCCAGCACCAGATGTGCTCAAAGCCTCTTCAACATCAAACACTACAACTTCCATTACGGGTGCTTCGTATGTCTTTTTCATGCAGTAATTTCCCTCCATTTCTTATTATCCAATCAAATTCGCAAGCACGGTAGGTGTGTCAATAGTTTTGCCGACAAGCTCAACCTGACCGCCAGCGGACTTGAGAACTGGTGTAACAGTAATCGTCTCAATATTCGCAATATCAAGTCCAGTCACAGTCACATACATATAAAGATTCTGGCTCAGGTAAATGTCCATATAAGTATCAACAAAGTCAAACTCAAAGGTCTGTACCTCATTCGAATTCTTATACTTATAGACCAGACGGAATGTAGCTGTTACAGGATGTCCATTTGCACTACCAAACATAGCCTTCTGTGCATCGCTCAAATCAGTCTTTCCGTCCTTCTGCCTGGGTCTATAGACAGCCTGCAATGCGCCTGGTGTTTTGTTGGTAACAGAAGCCACTCTAAGCACGATTTCTTCGAACACGTAACCCTGCTTCTCCAAGCTATAGATCGGAATCTGCGTCATTGCGTCGATCTTTTTGTTCTTGGTAAACAGAATTTCGTCCGCAGAAAGTACTTTGAGCAAGCCAGTATGGGCAGCACTGTTGTCAACCAGATTGCCACCAAAGTAAGTGACATAGTCGGCTTTCAATGTATGACCATTCAGATCGAGCGTTCTGCCGCTTCTGATAACGACTTCCTCAAGCTCCGCGTCCTTGAGCAGCTTGACAGTCTCGCGGTCCTTGGCTGCTTTGAGTGCTTCGTCAAGCGATGTGTACTTCACGCTGCCAATCTCAGCAACATTGCCGTCAGGCTGGACGCCGTACGTGCCGTTGCCGTTGTCCTTCGGGACGAAGCCTTCTGCGCAGAGGTTCGCTGCAACCGGCGTAGAGTAGGTGCCGCCGGAGATTGCGACCTTGTCGGATGCAGTGAAGTTTGCTTCGCCGGGTTCCTTGTTCGACCAGTTGTAGGCCTTGACAGCTTCATTGCCGGACTTAGCCGTGAAGGTGCCATCGGCGACCGCGATCGTGCCGAGGCCCTTGTAGCCGGTACGGTTGACGATGGAGATGGCCGCGCCGTCCTGGATTGCGCCGTCGTTCTCGGTTTTCTCAACGCCGTCGCCGGTGACTTCGATCTTGGTGCCAGTGCCCTTGATGTCCAAGCTGCCGGAGCAGACCTGAACGCCCAAGGTCTTGGCCGTGATCTGGGAGTTCTCGATCGTCAGCGTGCCGGAGGACGGGAAGTAGATGCCGAAACCGTTCGGAACGTTGAGCGTGGAATTCTTGAGCGTAACGGTGTCGTTCGTGTTGTTGCCGTTCGTCTCAATGCCGCTGTTGCCGTTCGCGGTCGCCTCAACGCTCTCGAAGACGAGGCCGGAGTTGTCATAGGTGATCGTGCCGCCCATCGCCGACGGGATAAGGCCGACCATCGAGTTGCTGACAACTTTACCGTTCTTGACCGTCAGCGTAACATTCGGATAGTTGATTTCGAACGCCGCGCTGTTCGTATCCGTGCCGGTATACGTCCAAGTGTGATTGTTCAGATCAACCGTTCTGTTGATGCTGCCGGAAGGGAAGACTGTGCCCGTGGTGTAATCACGCAGCAGAACGATTGCTTCGCCGCTCGCGGTCTGTGCCTTGAAGGCCTCGTCCATGGTGTAGTAGGATGTATCGCCGACCGTTGCAAGGTACGCCTTTTCTACGCCAAACGTGCCGTCCGTGTTACTCTTGACAGTCGAACCTTCGACAACATACTTCGTCGGATCATTATTAAATGTACCGCCGGTAACGCCAATGGTAGCCTTCGCCGCATCGTCGATGCTGGTCAACTCATTGGTCGTCGGGTCATAGCTGCGTGTATCGAGTTCGCCGTTGACCGTACCGCCAGAAATCGTTACCTTAGCGGTTTTGTCCTCAGCATTGCCATAGTTGACGGAGTTCACGTTGCCATTGATCGTGCCGCCAATAATGGTTGTCGTGCTGTTTGAGCCGCCGCTGTACGTCCAGGAAGCGACCGAACCTTTGACTGTGCCGCCCTTAATCGTAGCGCGATGCCAGTTTTCGATTGCGTAGCTGTTCGCAGAAGTAATCGTGCCGCCGTTCAGGAAGAGATCACCACGGTCAACCTTGATCGCAATGAAGTTGTCCTGTCTAAAGCTGCCGCCCTTGATGTTCAGGCCGGGATACTTCGCAACAGAATCGTCACCAACGCGGACAAGGGACGCACCCTTGACGCCAACAACGCCGCTGTTGTTGGTCACGTTGCCGCTCTCAAACGTCAGCCAGCCGTTGCCCTGAATGTCGATGACATAGTGAGAGGAAACGCCGGAGTTATCTGCGGTATCCTCACGCATGATCGTGCCGGTCTGTTCAGCGCTGGTATCCTTGACAGTCACTCTAGCCGTGACAGTCAGCGCGGGCTTGCCCTTCACCTGACCGCCGTTGAGCGTATGGCCGTTCAGATCGAGCGTCAGATAAGGTGTCTCCATGGTGACATTTTCTGTCGTGTCCGCAATCAGCTTAACAGTCTGGTTTCTGATTGCCGCGTCGATGGCTGCCTGGAGGGTCTCATACTGCTTGCCGTTGACTTCGGCAACCATAACGATCTTTGCAAGCGTCTGGCCGGTTTCACCGTCCACCCACTTGTAGCCGTCGGGCGCTGTAACGTCAACAGAATTGTCCTTCGTGACAGCGACCTTGTCACCGTTGTCGCCGACAGAAATGGAGCCGTTTACTGTTGTACCAGAGCCAAGCGTGAGCGTTGCGTCATACGTATTGCCCTTGGACTTGCTGAGTTCAATGTTGCCATTGATCGTAGAGTTCTCAACGGAAACCGAAACGCCAGTGTAGCTGCCGTAGCCGCAAACGTCGAACGCATAAGGACTATAGGAGGAGCCCTTCGCCTTGCCAGCGTTGATGGTGGTGTCTTTGATCACGACATTGCCGTGGTTGTTGGACATGGTGTAGACAGTTTCATCTCCGCCAGAAATGGTCATGCTCTGGAGCGTCAGATCGCAATAGTTCTGAATCATCATGGCGGGTGCGCCGTGCCAGTTGGGGGTATCCTCGGCGGGCTTGGTGCCTTCCGCAACGCCAACGATCGAACCGTTCATAAACGTGACCTTGCCGCCCGCAAGCAGCTGGAACGCGTTCGTGCCGGTGCCGGTGCTGCCAACGAGAACGCCGCCAACCGTATAGGTATGGCCATTGAAGTCAACAGTCAAGCCCTGATTGACAAACTTCTCCGTATTGACCTGAATACCATTGCCGGAGCTGTTCTTAAGGAGCACGATGGTCTCGCCGTCCTTGGCTGCCGCAAAGGCCGCTGCGAGGGTCTCGTACTCGACATTGCCGATCTTCGCGGCGCTAATCTCCTTCACGCCGAACGTGCCGTCGCCGTTCGCGATCGGCTCGAAGCCTTCTGCGCAGTACTCAGGAGCAACTGCCGAAGAGAACGTACCACCGGAAACAGCGGGCTTTGCGCCTGCATTGGCTGCGGCATTGGTAATCCTCCATGTGACATCAAAGTTGCCGCCGGAGATTTCGAGCGTGGGCTTGATCGAGCCGGTGATGTCCATCACGATTTCGCCCTTGACCTTGGCATTGCCGCCGATGGTCGTTTCGCCAACGGATTCGCCTACTGCCCAGCTATCCGTCCACAGCTGGCCGTTGATCTCACCGCCGGTGATGTTGGCCTTAAACCAGTTCTGAATTGCAGAATGGCTGGAGGTAAACGTACCGCCGGTGACATTCAGCGTACCGAGCGCATCGTTCTTGACCACAAGGAAGTTCATCTGCGTAAACGTGCCGCCATTGATGGTCAGGGTAACTCCCACATCGCCGCCATTGCAGATCAGCGAAGAACCAACCATCGAACCAGAGGGGTTTGTCTTCCTGTAGCCGGAATTGTTGGTAACATTCGCCTGCTCGATCGTCATCGTGCCGATGTTGCGGATGACGTAGTAGGACGTTTCGCCAACCGTGCCACTGTCGTCACGCTTGATCGTGCCGGTCTTGGCCGTGGAGCTGTCGGTAATCGTGACCGTGCCGTAGTTCGTGATGGTCGCCTTGGCAGTACCTGTGCCGCCGTTGATCGTGTGACCGTTCAGATCGAGTGTAAAGTTCTTATCCGTTGCAATCTCAATGTTGTCGGTAACATTGTCCAGAAGCGTCACGGTCTGGCCAGCCTCAGCCGCAGTAATTGCGTCTGCAAGCGAAGTATACGCCTTGACGGAGTTGCCGCTTGCGTCGAGCAGCTGCGCGGTCATGTTGGCCTTTGCGGTGAACGTGCTGGTTTCCGCGCCGTAGTCAACGCCAACGCCGTCTGCGACGAAGCTGGTGCCAGTTCCTTCTGCCTTGTTGTTGCGCGGGTCAAAGCCGACAAACTCGCCGCCGTTGACGATGATCTTTGCGCTACCGTCCTTGAAAGCCGCATCCTTGCAGTTCAGCGTCCAAGCAGGTGTGCCGCTCTTGAAGAAGCCGCTGTCGATGATGATTGTACCCTTGGAGGCATAAATCATATCCATCTGCTTGTCGTCTGTGTGCTTAATATTCTGGCTTACATTAAGGCCTTGGAGTGTAACCTCGCAGTTTTCTGCGCAAGCCCAAACAGCCATCGTGTACTTGCCTGCGCTGCCGCTTTGCTCCACGGCAACGACATTGCCGTTCTCGATGAGAACCTTAACGTCCTTACCGTCAATCTGGAACACGCCGTCATAGCCGCTGCCAGTGACAGTCTTGCCATTCAGATCGATTGTCAGGTTCTTGCTGACAACATACGTCTTCTCAGGCGTATACACATCCGCAAGCAGCGTAACGGTGCTGTTCTCGTCCGCCGCAGCGATAGCCGCCTCGAGGGTCGCGTACTTGTCCGTGCCATCGATTGTAGCAACGCCCTCGGTCGCCGCCGAATCCGTCTCGGTCTTCAGCGTAACCTTCGTGGTCGTCTTCCACTCGAGCGCGTCGGTGATCTCAATCGCATTGCCGGAAGAATCCTTCACGGTCGAGCCGACAGGAAGCTTACTCTGGCCACTCGGAATGACGTAAAGCGCGGCAGTGGCATCGGACTTCGTGTTGTTACCCAGAACAAGGTTGACCGCATTCTCATTCTTATACGGCCCGATGTACAGGCCAACGTTCTTCGTCTCCGTGTCGCTCTCCTGCGCAGAGATATCGAACGTGTTGTCTGTCGCGGTGAGCGTCGTGGTGATGTTCCACTGAGAGATGTTCTCAAACTTCACCGGACGGGTGCTGGTGACCGTATTGCCCGTGAAGTTGATCTTCGTCAGGGAGCGGAAGTCCGTGCCCTGCCCCTCGTTGTCGCTCTCCTTCCAGTTGCCGTAGGCCGGACGGATCCAGGTCGGGTTGGAGCTGTTCGCGGAATCACTGTTCGTGTAGTTCGTGAACTCGCACCCGTTGAACGTCAGAGTCTGCGCGGCAATCGCGCCGACGATAATGCCGTTGAACGTGCAGCCATCAAACTTCAGCTCGCCCAGCTGGCTCCACGGGGAGGTGTAAAGCTGGTAGTTGAAGCACATGACGTTGTTGAACGTGATGCCCTTAAAGGTAACGTTCGTGTAAGCCGGAACAGCCAGCAGGAGGCTCGTGCCGATGTTGTCGATCGACGTATAACCCGTCACGCCGCTGGTGATCGAGCCGTTGACGAAAACGATGTTCAGACCGTTCGCGCCGTCGTTCTTCTCACCCAGATAGCCGTTTTCAGCGTAAGAGTTCAGCTGGTCGTGGTTAGGAGTCTGACCCGGCTTGTCGTCTCTCACACCGTTGCCGAGAACGCCATCCTTGCCGTAGCTGTAGTCGCCAACGGTGACGTACATCGTGCCGCCCAGAGCGTCCTGCGCCGCAATGTAAGCGTCACGGGTCATCGCGCCGAGCTCTTCCAGCGTGTAGGGGTTCTTTGCAGAGCCCTTGGTCACCGTCGTGCCGCCGATCAGGTCATCCATCGTGGAAACCGTCAGCGAATCGCTCGCCGTAAGCGCCTTTTCGCCCTTCAGCATATCGTCCTTCGTGCCATTGTCAGCATAGTAGCCGGGCTTCTGCGCCATGACAGTGGCCTCGGTATTCGTAACGGTCAGGCTCACGTCGTTGGACTCCTGCCCCGCACGGCCATCACCAATGAGGATGTCGCCGTTCGAGCCAACGGTATCGGTGAACTTGCAGGTATCGACCGCCGCGCTCTGCGTGCCGCTGCCGCTGTTGACAAAGCGGACAGGTGCAGCAAACTGTTTCCAATCGCCATTGTCGCCGCAGCTTGTAAACGTGCTGTTCGTGACAGTCACGGTCTGCTCGCCGTTGGCCTTGTGGTTAAAGTTCACAGGAACCTGTGCGCCCGTGAACGAGCAGTCGGTAATATTGATTTCGCCGTCCGCGTTGGAGTAGACGGAGGTTGCCTTGGTTCCAAAGTCGCAGCCGGTCAGGGTGATGTTGTTCACGCCCGTTTCGCCGCTGATGTAAACGCGCTGAACCGTAATACCATGAACGGTATCACAATCGGTCAGATTCACGTTCACAGTGTAGCTCGTGTGTCTCTGACCCCAGACGCCGAGGTTGTCCAGCTCATATGCGGTGATGGTGATATCCTTCCCAAGATAATCAGCATCGGTTCCCGTCCCCTCAGCGTACTGCATACCAGTTGAACGGTCATACTTATAAGTATCGACCTCGAGGTCGCACTCGCCGCCGGAGATGTACGCGTCGTTGCCGTAGATGGTGAGGTTGTCAGCAACATGGCTGTGCGTCATCGTGCCCACGTCCGCGCCCGGACGGCAGATGATGGTGATAGCATCCGCACTGGCCTTGTAAGCCGCTGTCAGAGCAGCTGCCAGAGTAGCCGCATAGTCGTTCTGCTCGCCAGCTGCCCAGTAGACATTCTCCCCTGTCCAAGCATTCTCGTCAAGAAGCTCAAGGGTGTAGTTCGTGCTGTTCAGAGCAGCAAATGCCGCGTCCAGCGTATCGAACGTCTCGTTGCCAACCTTGGCCACGCCGGTCGCAGGCGTTGCACTCGAAGAAACCGTGCCGTCGTCACTAATCACTGTATTCGGTGCAAGGTAGCCTTTAAGAGTTTCAATTTCATCAGGAGTTGCGCCTGTAAAAGAGCCAGCCGAGATATTGAACTCATTCTTAGCCGCCTCGGCGCCCTTATCAGCCGTAACATTAAAAGTGCCGCTGATACCGGTGCCGTTGGCTTCGACCGTAGTCTTCTCATTGGAGCCTTCGATATCCTTCTGGAACGTGCCCTCGGTGCAGCCCGTTGTGGTGACATCACTCAGTGACACCGTTGCAGCCTTAGAAACAACGATAGCAGCCTTTTCGTTCAGCCCTTCAAAGGACGTACCATTGATTTCAACGGTCATCGGAGTCTTAGCCGAGGGATCGCCCTCCGTGTAGACCTTCGCGCCGCGTGTGCCTGTGAACTTACCGCCGTTCAGTTCGACATTACCGCCGTAAACCCACAGGTTATACAGACCGGTCGTCGCATTCTCAAACGAGCAGTTATTGTACACGGTCTTTCCATACTGGTTGTTGCAAGCGCCGTTCGGGAACGCGCAGTTCGTGTATGTAACTGTATTCTGCGATGCGTTCGTGTTGCGCAGCCAGCAGGTAAAGTAATTCGTGCTGTGGCCGTAGTCGCCGCTGTAAGCGGAATTTGGCTTGCTCAACGTCAAGTCTTTAAAGCTGACGTCAATGTCATTGCCCTGATCGGCCAGAATTGCAAGACCGCCGGTGATGCTGATTTCCGCATCTGCCGTCACGCCAACAAACTCGACCGTTTCCAAGTCGGCCAGGCCAGCCTTCGCCACCTGAACCCAGCCAGTCGCGCTGACCTCAGCCTTGCCGTTGATTGTGTAGGTGATCGTACCATCAACAGGCTTAGCCTCTGCCATTGCAGCTTCGAGCGTGTCATAGCCCGTCCCGCCGTTCACCACAACGAGGTTGGAAGTTCCCGTAACGGAATTCTCGCCCTCGCCTACCTGCGTGTCAACCTCTTCACTAGAGGTTGTTTTCTTTTCTTCGGGGATTGTTTCCTCTCCCGTGGTAACGTCCTCTTTGTTCGTTACCTTGGAAGACTCGTCTTCAGATGCGCCCGAAGACTGTCCCTCGCCGGAACCGCCCTCAGACGTACCATTTGCGGCGTTTTCCTCGACGTTACTGGTATTCTGGTCGACCTCGTTATCTGCCAACGCCGTTGTCGTCAGCAGACCGAAGATCATACTCAGAGCCAGCAGCATCGCAAGAATACGCCGCGAACGCATGTGTCTCATCTGTATTTTCCCTCACTTTCAAAATTTGGCCCGAAGGTCTTTTTGCAGCTTGTTTCCCGCCGTCCGTGGAACCGTTTACAGCCAGCAAGCCCAGCAGCCACATCTTAACACGATTATAGCAATCCAATTCTTCAAATGCAACCCTGCATTATCATTTTTTTACTATTCCGGAAATTTTTTTCGCTCGTCTCGCGTTCTGCTGCCAGCTCACGCTCGCTCAAACAGCCGCAGCGCGCGGAAAAGCGCCTCCCGGTCCCGCCCGACCCGGCTCATATCCCCCAGCCGCTGCCGCTTTCCGAGCGCCGCTCTTACTATATATAGTATCGCCCGCCAGAGCGCGAAAAACGGGATCAGGACCGGGACTTTTTTCACGATCGGGTGGTGTGAGCGCACGCCGCCAAGCAGGCTCTGCCAGAGCTTCTGTGTCCGCGTCTGCCGCTTCTTCTCACCCCGGAATGACGGCAGAAAAACCGCGCTTCCGCTGTGCGTCTCGTCCCGCCGCCCGAAATTTCCGCCCGAGAGAATATCCTCCAGAATTCCCGTGGCCAGCTCCTCCGGCGCGACCTTCGCAAAGTCTAAAAGCGGCGTGCCAAGATACATCGCGCACGTTTTGGACAGCACCTCCGCAAAGCGCAGCAGGCCGATCTCCTTCAAGAAGTCCAGAAATTCCGGCCAGAACGCCCCGTCCGCTTCCGCCCGCAAAAACGCCGCCCAGTCGCACAAATGCCGCAGGCCGACGCCCGCCTCCTGCATGTGGTTCTGCGTGTGCAGCAGCAGCACGAGCGCATGGTCCTCCGGCGCAGGCGACGGAAATTTCTGCCCGTCCAATTCCCGCATCACCCGCCGGGATAACATCCCTTCCGCCCGCGCGCGAACAAGTTCCCCCGCCTTCCCAAACGGAATGCCCGGAATCGCAAAGTGCAGCTCCAAAAGCGTCGAGCCATGCGTAAGCTCTCGGTGGTGGCTGCTGTCGCCCGGCTCGTCGATGATCTTGCAGCCTTTTTCGGTCAGACAGTCCAACAGTGCGTCCGTCTTTGCCGGGTCCGTCAGAAAGTCGATGTCTCCCAGCACACGCCCGGACGGTTTACAATAGTAGCTCGCCGCGGACATACCCTTTAAAATCACCATCGGCTCCGGCGCGATCGCGTTCTCCAGCCACACCTCACTTTGCAAAAGCGCAAAATTTGCCCGCATAAGCCGCGCCGCGCAGCTTGTCCAGGCCCCGATGTTCGTCACGTATTTTCCGAACGGGGAAAGCGCGTCCGCCGCCATCAGTGTCACCGCCTGCGCCTGTGATTCCTTTAATACCGCGTCCCAGTCGGCCTCCCGCAGCGTCTTTTCGTCCAGCTCCGCCGCCGTCCCCGTCAGCTCGCCGCGCAGAAGCGCCAGCAAAAGTTTCTGTTCACCCGTCATAAAATCCCGCCTTTCTTTCGGCGAAATTATATCATATGATATTGGAAGTCGACAAGCGGTGATTTTTCTGTTTACAACTGTAGATGTTCGGAATTTCAAAGAAAAAACAGTCTTGGTGGAAAAATCCAGCGAATGGACTTGATTCTTGCTCCCAAAAACAGTATACTACTATCTGGGAGTACGGCCATTCGTTTCAGGTAAAGCCGTTGATCGATGAATAAGCAGGCACGCCCATACGCGGCGCGCCGGAGAGGGAGAAACAGGAACATGAAACGAGGGCGGATTCGCTGGCCACTGGTCGCTTACGATATGCTGATCCTGCTGGCGCTGGATGTGCTGCTGCTGGTTCTGTACCGGAGCAGCGAGCATCTGAGCTGGAGCGCGATTTTGCTGCACAGCGGAATTTGCATTGTCTGCGTCTTTCTCGCCCGATCCCGCGGAAGCGTCTATCAGCAGATCTGGCGCTACGGCGGCATTCAGAGCTACATCCGGCTGCTGATTACAGACGGCGTCGCGTTTTTTGCTGTGTTGATGATAGAATTTCTGCTGCCTGTGACGGTGCATGTCCCCCGGCTCTCCTTTGCGCGCCTGCTCAGCATCGCCTGCATGAATCTGCTCGGCGCGCTTTCCATCCGGATGATCTACCGATATGCCTTTAAGTATGGCCCCGAGGATACGCCCCGGGGGCATTTTCTGCGCCTTCTGCTGCGCATTTTTTCCGGAGAAGATATGGTGCACGTCAACGTCGACACCGTCCAGAAAATCAAGATCGCCATCATCGGCGCCGGGCGCGTGGGCGTGAACCTCGCCGAAGAGCTCCTCGGAAACGCGGACGCGGCCTATGCCCCGCGCTGCTTTGTCGATGGCGACCCCGAAAAGGCCGGGCGCGAAATCCACGGCATCACCGTCGTGATGGAGGACGAGCACACCGTCGAGCAGCTCAGCCGCTTTGAGGTGCAGGAGGTCGTTCTCGCCATCCAGAACCTGAGCGAGGAGAAAAAGCGCGACCTCTACACCCGCTATTCCTCCGCCGGATATAAGGTCAAGGTATATGACTATCCCGTCATGCAGACCGCCGGACAGAAGCGCCATCTGCGTGAGTTCGATGTAGAAGATCTGCTGTTCCGCAAGCCTATCCATATTTCCGACGAAAAGACCAGCGCGTATTATCGGGACAAGGTTATTCTCATCACGGGCGGCGGCGGCTCCATCGGCTCCGAGCTCTGCCGGCAGCTGGCCAAGATGGAACCAAAACAGATTATCATCCTCGATATTTACGAGAACGGCGCGTACGACGTGCAGCAGGAACTCCTGACCGCGTATCACGGCAAGCTGGATCTTCAGATCGAGATCTGCTCCATCACGCAGAAGTCTGCCCTGATGCGCGTTTTTGAGCGCTATCACCCGCAGATCGTCATCCACGCCGCCGCGCACAAGCACGTTCCGCTGATGGAAAAGGACTGCATCGAGGCGGTGCAAAATAACGTCTTCGGCACGAAAAATCTCGTCGACCTCAGCGAGCAGTACCGCGTCGAGCGCTTCATGATGGTCTCGACCGATAAGGCCGTCAACCCCACCAGCGTCATGGGCGCGAGCAAGCGCATGTGCGAAATGATCGTTCTGAGCGCAAGCACGTGGGGCAGCGTCAACTACAGCGCGACGCGCTTCGGAAACGTGCTCGGCTCGGCGGGCTCGGTGATTCCCCTCTTTAAGCGGCAGATCGCTGCAGGCGGCCCCGTCACGCTGACCGACCGGCGTATCATCCGCTATTTCATGACCATCTCCGAGGCCTCGCAGCTGGTGCTGCAATCCGGCCCGATGGCGAAAAACGGGGAGCTGTTCGTGCTGGATATGGGCCAGCCGATCAAGATTCTGGACCTCGCTGAGAGCATGATCCGGCTTTCCGGCGTGCAGGGGGTTGAAATTATCGAAACCGGTCTTCGCCCCGGTGAAAAGCTCTACGAGGAGCTGTTGGTCAAAACGGAGCAGCTTGGCAAAACAGAAAACAGCCTGATTTTTATCGAAACCGATACGCCGCTGCGCAAGGAAGAGCTGGACGAGCGGCTCGCGCTTCTGGAGCAGGCCTGCGATACGCAGAGCGACGAAGCAGTCCGTGAGGCGCTCCGGCAGACCATCCCCACCTATTGCGCTTTGGACGATGTAAACCCTCCCAATGCACAGGCTGCGGAACTGTTCACACGTCATCCGCTGCGCGAGCGCCGCAAACCAGTGCAGGTTCGTGTATAATTCCCGCCAATTCTGGCGCGCAGCAGGAGGAACCCGAAACCAATGTACGTCAAAAACGAACGCTTCCGGCCATTTGAGAAAAAGCTCTGGCTCGCCTCCCCCACCATGCACGGCGAGGAACTACAGTATGTCCGGGAAGCCTATGATACAAACTGGATGTCTACCGTTGGTGCGAATATCAACGCCGTGGAGCAGCTTGCAGCAGAACAGGCGGGCGTAAATTACGCGGTCGCCCTTTCCAGCTGCACGGCTGCGCTGCATCTGTGCGTAAAGCTCGCGGGTGAGCGGCTCTATAGCCGTCCGGCGATCAGCCATGGCACACTGGAGGGTCGGCGCGTCTTTTGTTCGGACATGACATTTTCCGCCACGCTGAACCCCGTCGTCTATGAGGGCGGTATCCCTGTGTTTATCGACACAGACGGCAATTCGTGGAACATGAGTCCCACCGCGTTGGAACGAGCGTTTTCGCTTTATCCGGACGTGAAGCTGGTGGTATACGCCGAGCTTTACGGCTTTCCCGGCAACATTCAGAAAATTCGGCAGATCTGCCATGCGCACGGAGCGCTTCTGATTGAAGACGCAGCCGAGGCGATGGGCGCGTTCTGGGATGGCGCATCCTGCGGCAGCTTCGGAGATTACGCCGCCGTTTCCTATAACGGCAATAAAATCATTACCGGCTCTTCCGGCGGCTGCCTTTTGACGAACGATATATCAGACGCGAACCAGGCAAGAAAATGGTCGACGCAGGCGCGCGAAAACGCCGCGTGGTACCAGCACGAGGAGGTCGGCTACAACTACCGCATGAGCAATGTCGTGGCGGGCGTGATCCGCGGCCAATATCCCCATCTGGACGAGCATATCGCGCAGAAAAAAGCGATCTACGACCGCTATCGGGAAGGGCTCAAGGATCTGCCCGTGCAGATGAATCCCTTCGACCGGCAGCACAGCGCACCGAACTACTGGCTCTCCGCCATGATTTTAAATCCGGAGGCCATGTGCGGACAGGTTCGGAGCGATTCGGAGGCTCTTTACTGTCCCGAGCACGGAAAGTCCTGCCCGACGGAAATTCTGGAGGCGATCTCCGGTTTGAACGCCGAAGGGCGGCCTATCTGGAAGCCGATGCATATGCAGCCCATGTACCGCATGCACGAGTTTGTAACTGTCGACGGTTCAGGACGCGCAAAAACGAATGCTTACATCGCAGGAAGCACGGAGGATATCGGCGCAGATATTTTCCATCGCGGGCTGTGCCTGCCGAGCGACAATAAAATGACGGAGGAACAGCAGGAACAGATTATCGCTGTGATCCGCGCGTGCTTTGACTGAAATGGATATGGAACGAACGCAAGGCTTTTACGAGCGGTACATAAAACGTGTGCTTGATATTGTCTGCGCTTTAGCGGCGCTGCTCGTCTTTGTCTGGCTGTATCTTCTTGTTGCAGTGTTGGTGCGCTTCAAACTAGGCGCTCCTGTTTTGTTCGTGCAGCCGAGGCCTGGAAAAGACGAGAAAATTTTCAAGCTGTATAAATTCCGTACCATGACAGACGCGCGGGACGAACACGGCGAGCTGCTGCCAGATGAAATCAGGCTCACCGCCTTTGGCCGCAGTCTGCGCGCCACATCTCTGGATGAGCTGCCGGAAGTGTTCAACATTTTAAAAGGTGACATGTCTGTCGTCGGTCCCCGGCCGCAGCTGGCGTGCGATATGGTTTTCATGACGCCCGAGCAGCGCAGGCGCCATTCGGTTCGCCCCGGGCTCACAGGCCTTGCCCAGACCCGCGGCCGGAACGCGCTGAGCTGGGAGAAAAAGCTCGCCGCTGATTTGGAATATATCCAGCACATCACCTTCTGGGGCGATGTGAAGATCGTTTTTGACACCGTCAAGCAGGTTTTCTTCCACCAAAAAGGTCTCCCCGGCGAGGCACAAGACGAAGTAGAAATCACTGATGATTACGGTGATTATCTTCTCAAGCGCGGCGTGGTCACGAGAGAAGAATACGATGAAAAGCAGGCAATGGCACTAGCACTGCTCGATGGGCAGGAACGCATATCGGTCTTGTCGAGGTAACGCAAATGGACGAACTCGTATCAATTATCATGCCTTCCTACAACACCGCAAACTACATTGCCGCCTCGATTCAGTCCGTGCTTGACCAGACGTATCAGAATTGGGAGCTGCTTCTTGTCGACGACTGCTCCACGGACGATACGGACGCAGTTGTCGCACCGTTTCTAACCGACGCGCGGATTCGCTACTTGAAAAACGAACAAAACAGCGGCGCGGCCATCTCCAGAAATCGCGCGCTGCGCGAGGCCAAGGGACGGTGGATTGCGTTTTTGGACAGCGATGATTTATGGTACCCCACGAAGCTGGAAGCGCAGCTCAAATTTATGCAATCGCACGGATACCACTTTTCCTACACGAACTATGAAGAACTCAACGAAGCCGGCGCACAAACCGGCGTGCATGTGTCCGGCCCGAAGCGGATCACAAAAACCGGCATGTACAATTTCTGCTGGCCGGGCTGCCTGACCGTGATGTATGACGCAGAAGCAATCGGCCTGATTCAGATTGCAGATATCCGAAAAAATAACGACTACGCCATGTGGCTGAAGGTCTGCCAAAAGGCGGACTGCTACCTGTTGGATACGTGCTTGGCGCAATACCGGCGCGGGCGAGTTGGAAGCATCAGTTCGCACCATATCGCAGCAATGGTTTCCTGGCATTACAAACTGTTTCGGAATGCGGAAAATAAAAGTCCAATGATTGCGCTCACCCTTACCGCGCGAAACCTGTTTTGGGGTTTATACAAAAAAGTCAGATATGTTAAGAGGTGACCTCGTGCATACAGCAGCCGTCCTTGGACATTTGGGATTCGGACAAAATTTGCTCAACGGGCAGACGATCAAGACAAAAATCGTAGCAGAGGAATTACAGCGCCAGCTCGGCGAGGATCAAGTTGTATGTATTGACACGCACGGCAAGCTGAAAACGCTGCTGCGCGCCCCGTTTCAGGTGATTTCCGCACTCAAGGGCAGCAAGAACGTCCTGATGTTCCCCGCACAGAACGGTCTGCGCGTCTACGCGCCTCTGCTTGCTTTTTTCAGAACTTTTTTCCGCGAACGCGGCCTGCACTATGTTGTCATCGGCGGCTGGCTGCCGCAGTTTTTATCAAAACGCAAACTGCTTACCGGCACGCTGAAGTGCTTCGACGGAATCTATGTAGAGACAAACACCATGAAGGCGGCTTTGGAGGCAAACGGCTTTCGCAACATCTTTCTCATGCCGAACTGCAAGCCGCTGGCTGTGCTTTCTGAGGACGAGCTTGTCTACCCTACCGGCACGCCGTACCGGCTTTGTACGTTCTCCCGCGTCTGCAAAGAAAAAGGCATCGAGGACGCGGTTCGCGCCGTTGCTTCCGTAAACGAAGCACTCGGATACACCGCCTACACGCTCGATATCTACGGCCAAGTCGACAGCGGCCAGACGGAGTGGTTTGAGCAGCTGCAAGCATCTTTTCCAAACTATATAAGCTATTGTGGACTTGTTCCCTTTGATGAAAGTACAAATGTACTGAAACACTACTTTGCGCTGATTTTTCCTACTTATTATGACGGTGAGGGCTTCGCTGGCACGCTTATTGACGCTTTATCTGCTGGTATTCCTGTTATTGCAAGTGATTGGAAATACAATCCGGAAATTGTGAATGAGCATGTTGGATGTTTATACCCAGCAAAAGACGTTGCGGCGCTGGCAGCAGTATTAAAAGATGTCTCTCATGATCCATCAATTATTATTGAAATGAAAAAGTCTTGTCTCGAAGAATCGAAAAAATACAAACTCGAAACGGTCGTCAGGGATTTGCTGAATCATTTGAAGGTGTAATGACCATGAAACGTTTGCTTTGCATCATATCGGCCATGAACACGGGCGGCGCGGAAACCTTTTTGATGAAGCTGTACCGAAAATTGGACAGAGCAAATTTCCAGATGGATTTTTGCGTCAACGCTCCGGAAAAAGGCTTTTATGACGAGGAAATTGCCTCCATGGGCGGCAGAATTTATTGCATTCCCTGTAAATCCAGCGATTTATCCGGCTTCCGGCGGCAGTTGACAAACGTCGTCCGCGAGAACCGGTACGACTATGTACTGCGCATCACCGCCTCCGGCGCAGGGCTGATGGATCTGAAGCTTGCGAAAAAGGCTGGCGCTTCGGTCTGCGTCGCCCGTTCGTCCAACTCCGGAAGCGACGGCGGGCTCAAGTCTTTCCTTGCGCACAGAATCGGGCGGCTGCTCTATTCCAGATACATAGACGTTCGCATCGCGCCGTCTGATCTTGCGGCCATCTATACCTTTGGCCGTCGGGCGTATCAGCGCGGTGAGGTCAGAATCCTTCACAACGCGCTCGATCCGGCTGTGTACCACTATGACCCCACAGCCAGAGCGCGCATTCGGGACGCTTTTGATATCCCGCAGGACGCGTTTGTCGTCGGGCACATCGGGCGCTTCTCCCAGCAGAAGAACCACACGTTTTTGCTGGAAGCCTTCGCGTCTGTTCACCGGATGCATCCGGAGGCTATTTTGATGCTTGTCGGAGACGGCGAGCTGCGGCCGGAAGTTACGCGACAGGTCGAACGGCTGCATCTATCCGACTGCGTGCGCTTTTGCGGCGTGCGGTCGGACGTTCCGGCGCTTCTGTCGGCGATGGACGTGTTCGCGTTCCCCTCTTTTTATGAGGGCATGCCGAACACCATCATTGAGGCGCAGGCGACCGGCCTTCCGTGCGTGCTCGCGGACACGATCACAAAGGAGGCCGACATCACCGGCCTTCTCACCTATCTCCCGTTAGGCGATGCTGCACGCTGGGCAAGCGAGATTGCCGGAAAGTGCACCTGCGTGCGCCGCGACACCTCGGAAGAACTGAAGGCCGCCGGGTACGATATCAACGAGGTTTGTAAAGAATTTGTCCAGATGATCTTCGGAGAAGACGCATGAAAATCAACACCAAAGCATTTTGCGACCGCCTGATCTGGCTTTTGACGCTGTTCTGGGTCGTGGCCATCTATCTGTTTACGATGGAAACGTGGGGTCGCTACATCTATCTGGCGCTGGCTGTCGCTATCTTTTTGCTGACGGCGCTGCGAAACGGCGGCCGCATCCGCGTAAAGCTTTGCCGGTACCATGCGTATGTGCTGGCCTTTGTGGTCTATACCGGCTTTTCTGCGGTATGGGCGTGGGCGCCCGCGGAGGCATTTTCCAAGTGCATTACGCTGCTGAATATTTTTATATGCTGCGCAATGATGTATCCCTATTACGCCCGGCAGGACTCCGCCGAGCCGCTGCTATCCATATTCATGTGGGCAGGTTACCTTGTTGCGCTCTATTCTATCCAGAGAATCGGCCTTGCCGCCATATTGGAGGCCACCATATCGGCTCGCGCAAGAATGTATTTTGAATATAATAATGCCAACACGCTCGGCATGCTCTGCGCGCTGGCGATCGTAATACAGGCCTACCGGTGGCTTTTCGGCCGCTTCTCACTTTCGGCGCTGTTTTCTGTTCCGGCGCTGCTGGTAGTTGCCGCATCTCAGAGCCGGAAGGCGATTTTGATGATCCCGCTTGGAATCATCATCCTTCTGTTCCTGAAAAATCTCGGAAACCGTAGCTTTTTCAAGAGCTTTTTCCGCATCGTTCTGTCCCTGGCGCTTTTCGCAGCAGTTCTTGTTCTGATTTCCCGAATCAGCATCTTCCGGGGCGTCAACGAGCGGCTTGCATCGATGGTCGCCTCCTTCACGGGCGAGGGCGCGGCGGATGGCTCGAGTCTGCTGCGCAAAAAAATGCGCGAGGTCGGCTTTGCGCAGTTCCTGAAAACGCCGATTTTCGGCATCGGCATCGGCTGCTCGGACGTGCTTTTACAGCACACGATCAACAGAAGCACCTACCTTCACAACAATTACATTGAACTCTTGGCCTGCGGCGGTATCGTCGGAACGGCTTTGTATTACGTTCCGAGGCTTGCCCTGCTCCGGGACTTTTGGAGCAGCCGTTTTCTGCGAAACCGGCAGACCATCGCGTGCCTGACGATTTTGCTGCTTTATCTAATTATGGATTACGGCGAAGTATCGTACAGTGAAAAGGTATATTATCTGTATCTGCTGATGCTCTTTGTGCAGGCAGACAAACTGCGCGAAAGCAAGCATCAGACTTGGGAGGATGGAACGGACGAATGAACCGGATGCAGCGTTACACGGAAAAACTCAAAAAATACTGCGCGGACAGCTCTTACCGCTTTGTGGTCAACGCGGCGCTGGGGCTGTATAACAGCATGCCGGACAGAGACTATCTGGAGCGGAAATTTGAGGCGCTGATGGGCACGCCGCTGCATCTGGATGCGCCGCAGACCTTCAACGAAAAGCTCCAGTGGCTGAAGCTCTACGACCGGAAGCCGGAATACACCATGATGGTGGACAAATACCGCGTGCGGGAATATATCACGCAAAAAATCGGCGCGGAGTATCTGATTCCGCTGCTCGGCGTGTGGGACAGCCCGGACGAAATCGACTTTGCCGCGCTGCCGGAGCAATTTGTGCTCAAGTGCAACCACAACTCTGGCCTCGGCATGTGCATCTGTAAGGATAAGTCCACCCTCGACCTGCGCAAGGTGCGCCGCGAGCTGCGAAAGGGTCTTCGCCAGGACTATTACCTTCCCGGAAGAGAATGGCCATATAAGGATGTTCCCAGAAAAATCATCGCGGAGCAGTATATGGTTGACACAGGTGGTGGAGATGAACTTAGCGACTATAAAGTATTCTGTTTCAACGGCGAACCGAAGCTGATTGTGGTACACAAAGGCAGATTTATACATCATACACAATCCTTTTATGATACAGATTGGAATAAGTCTTATTTTCGACAGCCTTATATGCCTACGACAAATGGCATCATAAGTAAGCCAGTATTCGCGGATGAAATGATGCATTTATCACGCATTTTATCGCAAGGATTTCCACACATTCGAGTCGATTGGTATCACGCAAACAATCAACTCTATTTTGGCGAATTTACTTTCTTTAACGACTCGGGTTTCGGCGCTTTTGATGGAGATCAAGATTTAGAAATTGGAAGTTGGCTTCAGCTTTGATACGGCGAATTGTGATGTAGGCGGATTGAAGGAGTCTATTACCGCCAATCTTGTGGAGTAACACAAATGGACAATATTGAATTTCCAAACGAGAAGATTTGTTTTTGCGTGCTGGTTCCGGTATATCGGGTTGAACAATATCTTGACGCATGTATTCAATCCGTTTTAAATCAGACGTATCAGAATTTTCGTCTCATTCTTGTTGACGATGGTTCTCCAGATCAGTGCGGTGCAATTTGCGATGCTTATGCTCAACGTGACACCAGAATTTCTGTTATCCATCAGCGTAGCGCAGGTGCATTAGCTGCAAGGCAAGCTGGAATATGCGCAGCAAAGAGCATGGAATGGGACGACACAGTATTTGCTCTCTTTTTGGATTCTGATGATACCATAAAACCGAACGCATTGGAAATTATCAAACAAGCAATCGCGATTTATCAGTCTGACCTGCTTATTTTCGGAATTGATTTGGTGCAGCACGGGGAAAAAGTCGGCGAACACGGCTCAAATCCGCCTACAATTGGTGTAGTTCCTGATAAGCGAGCGTTTCTAAGAACTGTCCTTTTTGACAATGCATACAACTCGCTATGTCGGAAAGCGGTTCGCTTATCACTCTTGGGAAATTACGATTACACGCATTTGCACTGGGTTAAATATGGGGAAGATTTACTGCAAAGCCTCCCTATCTATGCTGCGTGTACACGCCCGGCATTTATTGCAGACCGCCTGTATAATTACACGATCAATCCGGAAAGCATGACGCATTCTATCAATTATCAGACGTATTCCTGTGATAAAACGGTCCGTGAATATACTTTTCAGCTGATCGATTGCATGGGCAATTTTACGAAAAAAGACTATGCGGATTACAGAGCATACTGCGTTTCGATTCTTGTAGGCGACATGCTTACAATTTCTCGTCTGGATACTACGGCAAAAAACAAGCTGCGGCTTTTTTCAAAGCTGCGCGACGCCCAACTTTATCAGACATATTTGCGCAGGAAGCGATATACGGTGCGAAAAAACCGATTTCTTGTTAACGCAATATATCTTCTTTTTACCTTGAAACTAGATTGGCTCATTTTGTGTGGGCTTTCGCTAAGACGCATTGGAAAGCATGAAATTTGAAGAAGAATCAACTAGCAGAACAGCCCGTGCAAAGCTGAATATTGTAATAACGCTGCTCTGTCAGATTGGCTCATTTGCCTGTGCGTTTATGCTGCCACGATGGCAGATTCGCGCGTTTGGCTCAGAAGTCTATGGTGCAACGACCTCAATTGCGCAGTTTCTGGCCTATATCACCCTTTTGGAGGGCGGCATTGGCGGCGTTGCCAGAGCGGCCTTATATAAACCGCTGGCTGAACGAGATACCAAGGCAATCAGCAGTATTGTCAAAGAAGTTCGGGATTTTTTCAGAGTTGTCGCGTTTATCTTTTTTGCATATGTCCTCGTCCTTGGCGTTTTTTACAAACGCATATCGCATTTTGAGGCGCTTGACTGGGCAGCGACCTTCTGGCTTGTCATCGTTATCAGTCTGTCGACATTTGCGGAATACTTCGTCGGAATTACGTATTCCGTTCTCATTCAGGCCGCGCAGCGAACATATGTCATTAACCTGATCAAGCTATTTACAACGGTCCTGAATGCTGCGCTCGTATTTGTTTTACTCAAGAACAATTGCGATATCATTCAGGTGAAGCTTGGCAGCAGTCTTGTCTTTATCATTCGTCCTATTCTGATGAATGCATACGCATACAGGCTATTTCATCTTGAGAAAAACGTCGACCACAGCAAGAAGTACTTAACGCAGAAATGGACCGGTCTTGGGCAGCATGTTGCCTTCTTTCTCCACTCAAATACAGATATCGCAATCCTTACCCTATATGGAAATCTGAAAGGCGTAGCTGTTTACTCTGTCTACAATATGATCATCACAAATTTGCAGAATATCATCTCTTCTTTTTCCGCAGGGATGGAAGCGAATTTCGGTGATATGATCGCGAAAAACGAGATCGACGAGCTAAACGCAAGCTTTACAAAATACGAAACGCTGATTTCTCTGGTTGCGACGATTGCTTTTTCGGCCGCGTATGTTTTAATCCTTCCCTTTGTCAGAGTGTACACCGCTGGAATCAGGGACACCAATTACATAGACGCGCCATTCGCGTTTTTTATCATTCTCGCGGCTCTTGTCTATTGCATCCGGCAGCCTTATCACGCCGTCGTAATTGCCGCCGGACATTTCCGGCAGACGCAGGCGATTGCTTACGGGGAAGCGGCGATTAACATCTTGCTCTCCGTTCTTTTGATAAACCGGTACGGTCTGGCCGGAATTGCATTTGGCACACTGGCCGCAACCGCTGCACGGCTGATCTATTATGCGGCGTATCTGTCAAAAAGAATCTGCAAACGTCCGGTGAAGCTCTTTCTAAAGAGACTATGTTGCAGCCTCGTTCCTTTTCTGTTGATTGGTTTCGCCGGAAACTACATTCTTTCAAGTATTACAGTTTCGAATTATTTGCAGTGGATTCTGGTTGCAATTCCTACAACAGCTCTTGCAGCCTTGTTCATTTCTCTTGTTTCTCTGGTTTTCTACAAGAAACCGCGAAAGGATACGTAAACGTATGCTAATTTTCATTACCGGCGCGGCCGGGTTTATTGGCGCGAACCTGGCGAAGCGCGTTCTGACGGACGAGCCGGGGGCGCACGTAGTCGGGCTGGACAACCTGAACGACTACTATGACGTCCGGCTCAAGCAGGCGCGGCTGGCAGAGCTCGAGGCGTTCGAGAACTTCACGTTCATCCGCGGAGACCTTGCCGACAAGCGCCTGATTTCCGACCTCTTCGCGCGCTACCGGCCGCAGATCGTCGTGAATCTCGCCGCGCAGGCAGGCGTGCGGTACTCCATCACGAACCCCGACGTGTACATCGAAAGCAACATCATCGGCTTTTACAATATTCTGGAATCTTGCAGGCAGTATCCGGTCGAGCATCTGGTCTATGCTTCGTCCTCCTCCGTTTACGGCTCCAACCTAAAAGTTCCATATGCAACCGAGGACAAGGTGGATAATCCCGTCTCGCTCTATGCCGCAACCAAAAAATCCAACGAGCTTCTGGCGCATGCCTACGCCAAACTCTACGACATCCCCTGCACTGGCCTACGCTTTTTTACCGTTTACGGCCCCGCCGGCCGGCCGGACATGGCCTATTTCAGCTTCACCAACAAGCTCCGCGCCGGCGAGACAATTCAGATTTTCAACTACGGAAACTGCAAGCGCGACTTTACGTACATCGACGATATCGTCGAGGGCGTGCTCCGCGTCATGCGCAGGCCGCCGGAGCGGAAAACGGGCGCGGATGGCCTTCCCGTTCCGCCCTACGCGCTCTATAACATCGGCAACAGCCAACCCGAGAACCTGCTGGATTTCGCCCGGATTTTGTCTGAAGAGCTGGTGCGCGCCGGGGTTTTGCCGGAGGATTATGATTTCGCGGCGCATCAGGCGCTCGTCCCCATGCAGCCCGGCGATGTTCCTGCCACCTACGCCGATACGGCCCCCTTGGAGCGCGACTTCGGCTTCAAGCCACACACGCCCCTGCGTGAGGGTCTGCGAAGGTTTGCGCAGTGGTACCACGATTTTTATATGTGAAACCTGTTACGCCTCGAAGGGAGCCTTTACAATGTCAAACAGGCATTCTGCGCCGTCTCGGTTAGAACTTGATTATGCGCGCTACCCCCGGAAGAACGAAATGCCGCAATTTCAAAAATACTATCGGAAGGCGCAGGCCGCCACGTTTCCCCCGCTTCGTATGCTGTACCGCGTGCTTTTTCGCTTAACCCACAATTCCTATCTGGTAGACCTTTCCATAGACTGCGACATCGGCGGCGGGCTGTATCTCGGGCACCCGCACTGCATTACCATTAACCCTTCTGCCCGGATCGGACAAAATGTCAATATCCATAAGGGCGTTACCATCGGTCAGGAAAATCGCGGCGCGCGCAAGGGCGTTCCGACCATCGGAAACAACGTATGGATCGGGATCAACGCAACCATCGTCGGTAATATAATAATCGGCGACGACGTGCTGATCGCACCAAATACTTATGTAAACTGCAATATTCCATCGCACTGCGTCGTGCTTGGGAATCCCTGTCAAATCAAGCCAAATGCACATGCAACAGATGGTTACGTCAACCGAACCGTTCCATTCTATGAACAAGGAGAAACTGTATGAAACTTGCCGTTGCCGGAACCGGCTATGTGGGTCTTTCTCTGGCAGTGCTGCTGGCGCAGCACAATGAGGTCGTGGCGGTTGATATCGTCCCCGAGCGCGTCGCGCTGGTCAACAGCCGGAAATCAACCATTCAGGACGAATACATCGAACAATATCTGGCGGATAAGCAGCTCCATCTCTCGGCGACGTTAGACGCGGAGGCGGCATATCGGGACGCAGAATTTGTCATCATCGCCGCGCCCACAAATTACGACAGCGAGAAAAATTTCTTCGACACCTCGGCGGTCGAGTCGGTCATCCGGCTCGTCATGCAGTCCAATCCGGATGCCATTATGGTCATTAAATCCACGGTTCCGGTCGGTTTTACCGCAGCGGTCAGAGAAAAATACGGCTGCAAAAATATCCTGTTCAGCCCGGAATTTCTGCGCGAATCGAAAGCATTGTACGATAATTTGTACCCAAGCCGGATTATTGTCGGCGCAGATATGGACGACGAGCGGCTGGTCAATGCAGCGCATACGTTTGCGCAGCTGCTGCAAGAGGGCGCAATCAAGGAGAATATCGACACGCTCATCATGGGTTTTACAGAAGCCGAAGCCGTCAAGCTGTTTGCCAATACATATCTCGCGCTGCGCGTCAGCTATTTCAACGAGCTCGACACCTACGCCGAGATGAAGGGACTAGACACGCAGCAGATCATTCAGGGTGTCTGCCTCGACCCCAGAATCGGTACGCACTATAACAACCCCAGCTTTGGCTACGGCGGCTATTGCCTCCCGAAAGACACCAAGCAACTGCTTGCGAACTACGCGGACGTTCCGCAGAACATGGTTTCGGCCATCGTCGAGTCCAACCGCACGCGCAAGGACTTCATCGCCGACCGTGTGCTGCAAAAGGCGGGCTATTACGGTTACATCGAAGACAACCAGTATAACGCTGCCACCGAGCAGCCTTGCACCATCGGCGTGTATCGGCTGACCATGAAGGCCGGCTCGGATAACTTCCGCCAATCGTCCATTCAGGGCGTCATGAAGCGCATCAAAGCCAAGGGCGCGACGGTCATCATCTACGAACCGTCCTTAAAAGACGGCACGACCTTCTTCGGAAGCCGCATCGTCAATGATCTGAGTACGTTCAAGCAGCAAAGCCGCGCCATCATCGCCAACCGGTATGATCCATGCCTCGACGATGTCGCGGAAAAGGTCTATACCAGAGACATTTTCCGCCGGGATTGACTTCCCGCAAAACGAATCTGGTACCGTCCAGATTTATGCGCAAATTTATTTGCAGACTCCGGCAGACCTGAAGTCAGCCGGCAACAGAAACGTCATCCATGACCGCTTCCAAGTGCTTTGTGTTCATGTAATTCTTGTTGCTCCACTGGATTCCCGCCACGCGGGTTCTGCGGCGGATCTCCCAGTTCAGCCGCTCGATCACATTGTTGGTACGGATACGCGTCCAATGCTCTCTGGGAAAATCGCAGGAGGTCAGCGTTTCTTCCATTCCTTGCTCCGGATGACTTCTCTGCATCCCGTCCGGGCAAGTCGGCAAACACGGGTTGCAGAGCGGAACCGGTCGTATTATAATAGTACCGCAATCCGTCGGTTTTCGGAGAACAAACAGAAATGAGGCATATCATGCATTACGATTTTACGACCATTTACGACCGCCGCGGAATGGACGCGCTGGCTGTCGACGGTGTCGGCTCCATGCCGGGCTTTTCCCCCGACGCACCGAAGAACGGCACGACATTTCTTCCCATGTGGGTCGCGGACATGAACTTTGCAACTGTCCCCACCATTCCGCAGGCCATTGCCGAAAGAATTCGGCACCCTCTCTTCGGCTATTTCCGCCCATCGGAAGCATACTACAGGGCCATCATCGACTGGCAGCGGACACAAAACGGTGTGGAGGGTCTTCTTCCGGAGCACATCGGCTATGAAAACGGCGTGCTGGGCGGCGTTGTGTCAGCCTTAAACGTCTACTGCTCTAAGGGAGATAACGTTCTCGTCCTGAGCCCGACCTACGTCGGCTTTACAAGCAGCTTGGAGAATAACGGCTACCATATCATCCACAGCGAGCTCCGGAAGGACGAACATGGCGTCTGGCGCATGGACTATCAGGATATGGAGGAAAAAATCATCCGCCATAAGATCCACGCCACTATCGTCTGCTCGCCGCACAACCCCTGCGGAAGGGTTTGGGAGCGCTGGGAGCTCGTGCAGGCTATGGAGCTGTTCCGCAAGCACGATGTGATGGTCGTGAGCGACGAAATTTGGTCGGACCTCACCATGCCGGGCTACCAGCACATCCCCACACAGTCCATCAGTGAGGACGCGAAGCTGCGCACCATCGCGCTCTATGCCCCGTCCAAAACCTTCAACCTCGCGGGTCTCGTCGGGAGCTACCACGTGATCTATAACAAATTGCTCCGCGACCGTGTGGACAAGGAGTCTTCCCTTTCCCACTACGACGAAATGAACGTTCTTTCCATGCACGCGCTCATCGGCGCTTACTCCGAAGAAGGCCGCGCATGGCTGACGGAGCTGCGCGAGGTGCTGCGATCGAACATCGACTATGTCTGCGACTTCCTGAAAAATGAGCTTCCCGGCGTCACGTGCTCGAAGCCGCAGGGTACCTACATGGTCTTTGTCGACTGCACGCAGTACTGTGCGGCGCACGATCTCACGATGGACACGATCTTAAAGCGCGGCTGGGACGCTGGCGTCGGCTGGCAGGATGGAAGGCCGTTCCACGGCGCGCACCATATCCGCCTGAATCTGGCGCTTCCGCACGCGCTCGTCATCGAAGCCTGCAAGCGCATGCAGGCGTCTGTGTTCTGTGATTAACATTTCAGGTCTATTTCCGTTTCTTCCGCATAGAATAAAAGGTAATGCTTTTATGGTTGGAGGGAACGGCAATGGATACGCCTATTTTTGTGCCCGCGCCGCAGGGTGACGTGGACGATCTGATTTTCGCGGACTGCGAATGGCGCGCCAGTGAGCGCTGACCGGTAAAATCGAGGGAAAGGAGCACGAACCGGCTTCTTTCCCTCTTTACATGTTCTGTATTTTAGGGTATAATACCTCAGGATTTACACTGATAATTTGAAATACTGGGATTGACGAACTATGATGATTGAATTTGATGAGTATAAGGTCAAGCTGAACGGTCTGAAACCGAAGCTCGACGAGCTGGCCGCTTCGCTCGGCATCGAGCGCTGCAAGGAGGATATTGAGCGGCTGCATGCACAGATCGAGTCTCCGGGCTTCTGGGACAACGCGGAGGTTTCGCAGAAGGTCATGAAGCAGGCGCGGCAGGTCGAGGCGAAGGTCGAGCGGTATGAAAAAATGTGCAGCCACTGGGAAGACCTCATGACGATCTGCGAGATGGCCATTGAAGAAAACGACGACTCGATGCTCGAGGAACTTAAAGAGGGCTACACGGCGCTCGAAGAAGAGATGGAGCGTGAGCGGCTCGAAACGCTTTTGTCCGGCGAATACGACGGAAACAACGCCATCGTCTCGTTCCAGGCCGGCGCCGGCGGCACCGAGGCGCAGGATTGGGCGCAGATGCTCTACCGCATGTACACGCACTGGGTCGAGGGCCACGGCTTGAGCTACAAAATTCTCGACTATCTCGACGGCGACGAGGCAGGCATCAAATCCGCCAGCATTCTCGTTGAGGGCACAAACGCCTACGGACTTCTCAAGAGCGAAAACGGCGTGCACCGGCTCGTGCGCGTCTCCCCCTTTGACGCGAACGCCCGCCGCCAGACCTCGTTTGCGGCTGTGGAAGTGATTCCCGAAATCGCGGACGACACGAAGGATGTGGACATCCGCCCCGAGGATATCGAAATGCAGGTCTACCGCTCCTCCGGCGCGGGCGGCCAGCACATCAATAAAACATCCTCGGCTGTGCGCCTGATTCATAAGCCGACCGGCATTGTCGTCTCCTGCCAGACGCAGCGCGACCAGTTCCAGAACAAGGAGACCTGCATGCGCATGCTCCGCTCGAAGCTGATTGAAATCAAGGAGCGCGAGCATCTGGACAAGATCTCCGACATCAAGGGCACGCAGCTCAAGATCGAGTGGGGCAGTCAGATCCGCAACTACGTCTTCATGCCCTACACCCTCGTCAAAGACACGCGCACGGGCTTTGAGACCTCGAACATCAATGCCGTCATGGACGGCGACCTCGATGGCTTCATCAACGCCTACCTCACCTGCGCAGCCACCAATACGTGGGTCACAAAATCGTAATTTTTCGCACATTTTGTGGTTTCGCAAGAAAAAGTTCTTGCAATTCTGTTCCCATCTGTGGTATAATTTTGTTTGCTATGTAAAGGCCATGTGCCTGTTGAATGGGAACGCATTTCGGCGAGCCGCCTGCCGGTGAAGGACGGCAATTACGTTTGGAGGAAATTATGACTGCTCTTCACACTGTTCTGACCGTTATTCAGGTTATTCTCGCCGTCGCGCTCGTCGCGATCGTGACGCTTCAGTCCGGCAAAAGCGCCGGTCTGTCCTCTGCCATTGCCGGCAACGACAACAGCTTCATGGGCAAGAACAAGTCCAAGGCTCTCGACGCAAAGCTTGCCAGCGCAACCAAGTGGATCGGCGCTGCGTTCCTGATCCTGACCTTCGTTCTGAACCTCTTCTAATCTGAAAGCAAGCATCCGCTCCGGGTTTTCCGGGGCGGATTTTTTATGCTTCATAGCGCCCTATTTCCGCGCCCTGATAGTAATAAAGCAGGATCGTCCGGTAGGAAAAACCGAGCCGCGCCATGCTTTCCGCGCCGTACTGGCTCATGCCCACCCGATGACCGAAGCCCTGCACATCGAAAACAAACTGCCCGTCTTTCAGCATGAGCGTGAACCGCGCGGAATTGAGGCCAAACAGCTGCCGGAGCTTCGTTCCGGAAAAGGCTATGCCTCCAATGGTACAGGTCTCCACACTTCCGCCCACCGTGTACACCGTTTCCCCCACCCACGTCTCCGGGCTTCCAGTCAGATGCACATCCGGATTTTCAGCGCGCAGAATCTCGGAAAATTCCGCGGGTGCGAAAATCTCTTGCGAAGAAAACCGGGGCGCGATTTCTTCGCCCGGACTCTCGACCGACTGCAAATACGGCACGTCCGTTCCCCATACCGCGACCGCCGCTTCCGTCGCGCCGCCGGAGCAGGAAAAATAGACCGCGTCGATGAGCTCGCCGCCAAATGTCAGAACCTCCCCCGCACTCTCCCGCACAAGCTCCTGCGCGCTCTGCCATACCGCAGTAAAATCATCGCCGTATTTCCGTTCCAAATCCCCCCGGCTTGTCCACGCCTGACAGCAGGCGAAGTCCGCGCACACGTCTGCCTGCGTATGCTTTGGGCTTTCGAGCTTCCGGCACGTAAACGTCCGGGCAGCAACCACCTGTGCCTTGCGCGCCTCCGGTGAAAAATCGACCGGCATTTCGCTCAGCAGAACCCCAGTCAGGTAGTCCTCCATGGAAAGCTCCAAAATCTCCTCCCCTGCGAGAAGCCGGACCGTCCGGTTGTCCAAGGCCTCCGCTGGGTCCAGATCGTCTGCCGCGCCGGAAACGCTCTGCGCCGCTTCGTTCTGCGCTGCATCCGTCTCGACCAGCAGCACAAGCCCGTCGTCCTCCGGTATCCACTGCTGCTCCATCCCCGGCAGAAGCCCGAAGGCCAGCGCCGCCAGCAGCGCGCACGCCGCAATTGTTTTCATACCGCCACCTCCTTTTGCTCCATCGTATGGCAGCAAGGCCGCAAATATACCGCTTGACATAACGCCATACTTGACACGCTTTTTGGAAAGCCGTATAATATGACAAACTGTTACTTTGTCTGTCAGGAGCTTATGCGATGAAATATATTCTGAAAATTTTCTTGATTGTGCTGCTCGTAGTGGCGATTATCGGCGGCGCGTGCTGGTTCTTCCTTGTCCAGCGGCCGGATTTGACGATGAGCGTCTTTGCCCACTGGGGCGATTACTTCTACGACGTCGGACGCTACAACCGCGCCGTGTCGCTCTACGAGACGGCCTGCAAACTCTCGCCGGAGAATGCGAACCTCCCTGTCCGGCTGGCGCAGGCGTATATCAACAGCGGCAACTACACGAAGGCCGAGTACACCCTCGTCAGCGCCATCACGAATAACCCCGAGTCCGTGCAGCTCTATGTTGCGCTTTCCAAAACGTATATCGAGCAGGACAAGATTCTGGACGCGGAGCAGATGCTGGACCGCATCACAAGCGCGGACGTGAAAGCGCAGATCGATGCGCTTCGCCCAAACGCCCCCGTGCTTTCGCCCGAAAGCGGATACTACAGCGAATACATTGACGTCGCCGTCACGGCTACCGGCGGCACGGCCTATCTCGCCGTCAATCAGGACTACCCCTCCATCAAAACGGACGCGTATGAAGCGCCCGTTACCTTAGAGGCCGGAGACAGCAAGGTCGTTGTCGTCACGGTTGCGGAAAACGGTCTTGTGAGCGACGCCGTCTATGGCGGCTACACGATTGGAAGCGTCGTTGAAGAAGTGAAGCTCTCAGACAGCGCTTTGGACAGCTACGTGCGCGAGCTCCTTGGAAAATCCGCGTCCGATACGATCATGTCCGACGAACTCTGGGAGCTTGAGGAGCTGACGCTTCCCGAGGGCGTGCAGGATATTTCCGACCTCACGCGCTTTGCCGGCCTCACATCTCTTACCATTCAGAACGCAACAGGGCTCGATCTTTCGGTCCTCCCGCAGCTCACGACGCTGCAAACGCTCGACCTTTCGGGCACGACGCTTCCGACCTCGACGCTGGACGCCATCGGTACGCTGCCGGAGCTCAAAAAGCTCGTGCTGCAAAGCTGCGCGGTCACGGCCATCAATCCTCTCGTCGGCCTGTCGAACCTAGAATATCTCGATCTCACGAACAACTCCGTCACTGATCTCACGGCCATCACGGCGCTCGAGCACCTCAAAGACCTGTATCTGACGAACAATCCCGTGAAATCGATCACGTATCTCAACAGCTGCCTGGAGCTCGAGCGGCTGCATATCGAAAACTGCGGCGTCTCGCGTCTGTCGAGCCTAGCCGGGAACACCTCCTTGCAGGAGCTCTATGCGTCCAATAACGAGATTTCGGATATTTCGGTGCTCTCCGACTGCGTGAGCCTGTCCGTGCTTGACATTTCTGACAATCAGGTCAAGGACGTATCTGTCATCGCAAACCTACCGGAGCTGACGTATTTCCTCGCGAGCCACAACCAGATCGAGTCGCTGCCCGCATTCGATACGGCAAACTGCAAGCTCGTGCGCATCAACGTCAACAACAACCAGCTCACCGATCTCTCGCCGCTCAAGGGCCTGCCCGCCCTCAACTATATCTTCGCCGACTACAACCAGATTTCCGACATCTCGGGCCTCGAGGACTGCCCGCTGCTCACGCAGCTGAACCTCTTCGATAACCCCGTCAACGAAGCGCAGGTCAAGGCTCTGCAGGAAATTGGCCGGATCGTGAACTACACGCCGGGCTATGTCAACGACGCGGCATAATTCAAAACCACAACAGCCTGCCGCCCACCTAGGAGGCAGGTTTTTCTTTGTTGAAGCTTTTCTTAAGCTTTGCTTAAAAACGCAGATAAGTCCTGAAAGTCTGCTATGATACTCCCGGACAAAAACTGAAAAAGGAGCATGAAACATGAAACGCATTTTATCGCTCGCGCTTGTGCTGGCGCTTCTCACGGCGCTTTTCACCGGCTGCAAGAAGCAAAGCGCAGCAGACAAAGCAAAACAAAATGACACGGCAGAGCCTGCCGCCGCCTCTGCGCAGGCGGTCGCCTACAAGGCGGTCTCAAATCCTCTGCCCGAGCCGCTTGACACCGTGCAGGCCGCCGTCTTTACAGACAGTGCGCTCTTCCTCGCCGCCATGACGCAGAGCGAAGAAACCACGCAGGACGTTGACCCGGATACCGGCAAAATTTACGGCTACCACAAATACGAGTCCACACTCTACCGCGAGGACCTTGTGACCGGCCAGCTTGCCATTCTGGAATTCCCGTCTGAGGGCTTCGGCCGGCCGGAGGTGAACGCATTGGTGACGGCCGCAGACGGCTCTGTCTGGGCGCTTTGCCAGACATCAGAATCTGATGCGGAGGACGCGGCGTATGTCTGGTTCCTTGTCCACTTTGCAGAGGACGGAACGTATCAGGAAACAGTCCGACTTGATTTTTCCGGCTCGCAGCTCGAGCAATCGCAGGTCTATCTGAACCGCCTCGTGCTGGATGGCGCAGGAAATTTCGTCTGCGCGGACTATTCGGACACCGTCTACATTTTTGACAAAACCGGCGCGCTGATCAAAGCGCTCGATCAGGACGGCAAGTACGGTAACCTCGTCAGTCTTTCCAATCAGGCCGGCATCTTGTTCTACGCCGACGCGGGCGGCATGAACTTCCGGCCGATCGACGCGAAAAGCCTTTCATGGGGTGAAGATGTTGTGATTCCCATCTACACGTGGGACATCTTTCCGGACGCAGGCGGGACCGCCTTTTATTACTTTGACGACGGCGCGATCTACCGCTACGACTTAGACGCGCAGCAAGCCGAAAAAGTTTTGAATCTTCTCGACTGCGACTTGGACGCGACGGAGCTGGCAAGCCTGTACGCAGAAGAAACCGGCGAATTCCACGTACTTCTGGGCACGCAGGGCAGCGGCGTAGATAACACCTATGAACTCTATGACTTGCAGCCCATTGACCCCTCGATGCTTCCGGAAAAGACGGTTCTGACGCTTGCAACGCTGTCTCTGAGCCAGCCGCTCCGTCAGCAGGTCGCGAAATTCAACCGGGAAAACGACCGGTACCGCATCGAAGTGCTGGACTATTCCGAGTACAGCGAGATTATCGCAAGCCCCGGCTCTTACACTGAGGACAGCTCGTCCGCGATTCTGAAGCTCAACACGGAGCTTCTGTCCGGCAATCTTCCCGATCTCATAGACGTCTCCGGCGGAGAGCTTCCCGTGGCGCAGTACGCGGTCAAGGGCTTTCTGGAGGATCTGCTGCCGTATTTGAACGCGGACAGCGCGGTATCTCCGGATAAGCTTATGGAAAGCGTCCTGAACGCGGTCAAAACCGACGGCAAGCTCTATCAGCTTCCGACGAGCTTTCAGGTCGTGAGCGCAGCGGGCAAACGCGAAATTGTCGGGGGCTACGAGTCTTGGACGACGGACGAGGTAGAAGACGCGCTGAAAAAGCTCCCGGAGGGCGCGACGGTGTTCAACGTCGACTATACGAAATCTCACGTACTCTACCTCTGTGCGTCGAGCGCCATGAACCGCTTTGTCGACTGGCAGGCCGGCACGTGCAGCTTTGACTCCGACGAATTTAGGTCGATTCTTTCCTTTGCGAACACCTTCCCCGATGAATTTGACACCACGAATTTTGACTTTGACGAGTACCAAAGCGACTACCGCCGCGTGGGGCAGAACCAGCAGCTGCTGGCCAATATCGCCTTTGCAAGCTTCGACGATATCTACTACCAGTTTGCCGCCATGGACAACGATGTGTGCTTCGTGGGCTATCCGGGCGCGTCAGACGGACTTGGCTCCGGCTTCGTGCCGCTGGGCTCGATCTGCATGACGACCGCCTGCAAGGACAAGGACGGCGCGTGGGGCTTTATCCGCTCGCTTCTGTCGATGGACGCACAGATGCAGTCGCCAGCCTTCCCGATGCTGAAATCGGCCTTTGAGCAGCAGGCGCAAGCCGCCATGCAGCAGGACTACGTCACGGACGAAAGCGGGAACCAGGTCCTGGACGCAAACGGCAATCCCATCCCGGTCATCCTCTACACCGTTGGGTTCTTCAGCGAGACTGTCGATGTTTACGCCGTCACGTCCGAGCAGTACAAGGCCGTGTGTGATCTGATCAATCAGACGAAGAGCGTCTTTACGTTCGACGAGAACCTCATGAACATCCTGACCGAAGAAACAGCCGCCTACTTTGCGGGCGCAAAAACGCTCGACGAAACGGCCGCCATGATCCAGAATCGTGCGTCACTCTACATCGCCGAGCAGAAATAACCAAAGGGAGTCCGATTTTTCGGACTCCCCTCTTTTTATTCCCGTTACGAGATCAGCGCCGGGTTCATGTAGTAGACGTTTTTCTCGTCGAGCTTTTCGCGCAGCAGCTGCACGGCCTCGCCGAAGCGTACAAGATGGAGTAACTGTACTTGCTTAAATGCGCCATTCGATTTTGATGGAATCGCTGGTAGCATAGATGACGCGGATGAGCTGGTC